>SCPP01000856.1_pt1 | contig 20116 bp, 34 predicted proteins | sample 6106811 | NCBI WGS metagenome assembly SCPP01 (sample SAMN10720449, study PRJNA508395) | human gut metagenome | isolation source: Participant 2 stool, 15 month | host: Homo sapiens | collected 2018
TTGTATTCCTGGATTAACGCTCGTGCTGTTACAGCAGGTACCGTAACTGCAAACAATGTGGTACAAGACTTTACCAAAATGAATATGCAGGCTATTCCGACCCAACATACGGTTATGCTTTGGGCACCCGGCATTGCAACAATGTACGTCGATTTACCATTAAGGTAGACAACAAAACAGAATTTGTAAAACAAATTATGGATAAACCCAACCAGGCACAACAATTGAATTGATGAGCGACATTGAAGTAAGTGAAGAAGTTTACATCAACGGAATTGACAATGTTACCATCAATGGAAACGGTCACACTATCACTGCTGCGGACGATTTTAAAATGAACACAGCAGGTCAAATTCAATTGATGAAAATTCAGGCAGACAATGTAACATTAAACGATGTAAACTTGGTTGCAACTGCAGCAAATAAACATACTTTGATGTTTGGGTTCTCAAAATGTGCAGTTGAACAATGTAACATTGAATCATGAGAATGCACAATCAGGCGCTCCGCTTGTTGTAAATGGTTCCGATGTTACTGTAAGCGGAAACTTCTCCGTTGTAACAGGAGACAACTCTTGGTACGGCGTAAACCTAGATAATAAAACGGCAATGCCTCTTTAACATTTGCAGAAGATGCAACTTTAACATTTACAGATAACAGTAGCACAGCTGACAAGATTTTCGTTGTTCCTGAAGCCCAATCCGAACAATGACGCTCCTACTGTGGAAATAACTCGAGAATATTCAGTTGGATACCGATGAAAACGGAAACTTGGTAGTACATACACATCAGGCAGAACATGTACAAGCCAAAGCTGCAACTTGCACAGAAGACGGTAATATCGAATACTGGTATTGCCCTGCTTGTGGTAGCTACTTCAGCGATGCAGCATTGACAACAGAAATTACTTTGGCAGATACCGTAGTAAAAGCTGTGGGACATCAAGCTGAAAAAGTAGAAGCAAAACCAGCAACTGAAACCGAAGCAGGCAATATTGAGTATTGGTATTGCGCAGCTTGCGGCAAATATTTCAAAGATGAAGCACTTACACAAGAGATTACATTGGAAGACACTGTAATTGCTGCTTTGGGTAATGCTTCTCAAACACCTTCTCAAGGTCAACAAATGGATTCTCCTCAAACAGGAGACAGCGGCAATACTATAGTATGGATTGCAGTTGCTGTATTGGCAGCTGGTGCTATGGTAGGCACTGTTCTTTGCACGAAAGAGAAAAGCTGAATATCATAATAAAAGACAGGTTTCTGTAAAAGAGAACCTGTCTTTTGGTTGTATCGAATCATGAAAATGGTTGTTTTGAAAAAATAGACCGTGTATTGTCTGCCCAATGAACTCGATTTTCAGGACTGAACTTGTATTTGTTTTTAAAGAATTATAATGGTTTACAGAAATGAGTCATTGGATGTTTGATTGAACCAAGAGTTTGAACGATTACGGGAACAATTTTGGACAATTACAAAAAGCTTGTCCAATTATGACGGTGTTGGGAGATGAAGTTCGTCAAGAAATATTTTTCATATTAATTCAAACCGGTGGAAGGGGAGAATTCGGTAGGAGATATTCAAAAAATGGGACATATATCTCGCTCTGCAGTTTCTCACCATTTGAAAATCATGTTAGATGCAGGTATCATCTCCAGACGGAGAGAGGAACGAAAACTACTATTATATTGATTTTAAAAGCACAACGGTAAAGCCGGTAATTGAATTTTGGCAACAAGCAGAACCGATGTTAATGCTATGTAATAAAATAAGTAAGGAGAGCATGAAACAATGAGTATTTATTCTATTTATTTTAGTCCAACACAGGGAACAAAAAATGTTACAAATACGTTAGCTCAAGGAATAGGAACCTATCAAGAGATTGATTTGTGCGAGTATACTGACCAAATTCAAGAGAGAATTTTTGGGAAAACGATATTTGTTTGATTGAGTGCCGGCTTACGGAGCACGGTTCCTCGTACAGCGGCAGAGCGCATCAAAGGTTTAAAGGGTAATGGTGCCTTGGCTGTTTTGGTCGTATCCTATGGAAATAGGGATTATGATGATACACTCATTGAATTATATGATGTTGTAAAAGCGCAGGATTTACCTGTGTTAGTGGTGTTACTGCCATTGCAGAACATTCCATTATGCATCAATTTGCCTCCGGCAGACCTGATACAGATGACATAAACCAATTGAAAACATTTGCTAAAGAAGTAAAAGCAAAATAGATGCCTCTCGTTTAACAGAAGTACAGGTGAAAGGGAATCGTCCATATAAAGAATTAAAAGAAGTTCCATTTCATCCTACAGCATCTGATTCATGCACCATGTGCGGCTTATGTGCAAAACTATGTCCGGTACATGCAATTCCCTTTGAAGCGCCAAATCAAACAAATGGGGAACAATGTATTTCATGTATGCGGTGTGTTCAAGTTTGCCCAAGTAAAGCAAGACATATTGATGAACAAATGCTAAGTGCGGTTTCTGAAAAAATGAAACCTCTATTTGCCCAAAGAAAAGAAAACGAATTGTTTTGTAATTTCTATTAATACGCTTCTAACCCTAGCAGCGCAGCTCCAATAATACCTGCATCATTGCCCAATTGCGCCTTGCAAAGCGTAAAGGAGTGCGATTGTTCTACAGGATACCGTTCTTTTCAATTAGTTTGCGCAAAGGTTCCAGGAGTGCTTCGCCTTCGTTGCATACACCGCCCCCAAACATACAATATCCGGCTGAAAGATATTAACAGCATTAATCAATCCGCAGCCCAGCATTTCAATATACGCATTACAAATTTTGTGCCGAGCATATCACCGTTACGCATGGCCTCAAACGGAGTACGACCGCTGATGTTATTCAAATCGTGACCAATCAGTTCCAGCAAATGTGAAGCATGTTCAGGCTCATTTTCTATCATTTCTCTTGTGGTTTGTTTTAATCCGTTTGCCGATGCATATTGCTCCCAACAGCCCTTTCTACCGCATTTGCATGGTCGGCCGTTATGTTCTATTACCATATGGCCCATTTCGCCGGAAGAAGCGTTAGAGCCTCTGTAAATTTGTTTGTTGATGATGATACCGCATCCAACGCCTGTACCCAATGTAATGGCAAGGGCGTTGTTTGCATTTTTAAAGCGCCTGCCAAAACTCACCGTAAGCAGGTGCTTTTGCATCATTTTCAATGAAGACCTTTTGCAAAGTTTTCACTGAGCAATCGTTCCAGTGGAAAGTGATGAAAGTGCAAATTGCTGGAAAAGTAATCATACCGTTGGCACGGTCAATGGAACCGGGCTGCCAATGCCAATCCACTCAATTTCATCCATGGTGATATTTGCTTCTTCCAAAGCAGAATATGCAGCAACGGCAAGTTGGTTGCACATTTCTTCTTCACTGCAGGGGACGTGTGTTTTATTTTGCTGCGTCCGATAATTTGATATTGTTCGTTTACAACGCCGGCAGCAATGTTGGTGCCGCCAAGGTCAATTCCCAAATAGTACATATGCATACACCTCATTTTTATCTTCGATTAGTATACCACGTTATCTCTTAAAAACAGGTAACCTTTTCAGACGAGTTTGGTGTCACCGGTTTATCATATGAGAAAAGTATAGCGTATGATCATCTTCTGTAAGGAATAATTTCAATACGGAAGATGATTTGTTTTTACATAGTTTCTGTTTATTTGGCAGAATTCTTGACAAAATAAAAAAGAACCATTACAGTGAATACTATCAAATTATCAAGTATAGGAGTTACAGTATGCTCAATCAATTTTCTCGTTCCGAACTTTTAATGGGAAAAGCAGGAGTGAAACAATTAAAACAAAAGAAGATTGCAGTTTTGGTATAGGCGGCGTAGGCGGATTTGTGGTAGAAGCGTTGGCAAGAAGCGGTGTGGGAGCATTTTGCCTGATAGACCATGATACCATTTCGCTTACCAATTTAAATAGACAAATCATTGCAACGATGCAGACGGTGGGAAAATATAAAACAGATGTGATGAAAGAGCGAATTTTAAGCATTAACCCTCAAGCAGATGTAGAAGTCAAAAGAATTTTTCTGCCGGATTCCGACACTGCTTTTCTCAATGATTGCGATTATATTGTAGACGCCATTGATACAATTTCCGCAAAACTGGCTTTGGTACAAACAGCCAATGAAAAAGATTCCTATCATTAGCAGTATGGGAACGGGAAATAAATTGATCCCAATAATAATTTGAAATTGCGGATATTTATCAAACATCCGTCTGTCCGCTGTGTCGTGTAATGCGTCAAGAATTGAAAAACGAGGTATTCCAAAGCTAAAAGTAGTGTTTTCTAAAGAAGTTCCCGTAAAGCGGGAAGAAGATGTTGAAATTGAACAGGATTCCTCAAAACGTCAAACGCCCGGCAGCGTATCTTTGTACCGCCGGTAGGATTAATATTGGCATCGGAAGTCATCAAAGATTTATCAGGGCAGTATTGGCCGAAAAATCAATAGAACAGTAATAATTGCTTTGCTCCTACTTATAATAAGGAGGAGCAATTTTTGCCTATTTTGATTGGTATGCGGAGATGAAAGGTGAGACATTACAGATGCGACGAACATGAAAAACATCTTTGAAAATGAAACGAATTAAAAATATTGCGGCAACACTGCACCAGACGCAAAACGGAACAGGTCACAGTGAAAAATCTAACCATACACAAGCGGTTTCCAATACAAAAGAACCCATTTATTCCGATGTGCTGGGCAGTTATACGGAATGACCTATGACGACGAGGCTCCCGTACAAGATGCAGATGATTTGTAAATAAAGAAATATTTTCCTCGCTGCTTCATAAGAATGAAGAAAGTGGGGATTATTACATGGTATTTCATTTCAAACGGAAAACAATCATCATCGCTTCGGTCATTTGCATCGGAGTGTGCGGCGCTGTTGGTGGGTTGTGGCAGGTATCTATTGTACGGGCAATACCCGGTGTCTAATATGCAAACGGAATTGTTGTCACAGGGTACCTTGGCAGAGTCCATACAGGAATCGGTCGGGGAATCAACGGTGAGGAATCTGTACAATCACAGACCACAGAATCACAGACAGAGAAAAAGAAAGAGTTTATTAAATATGTGGAATTTAATGTCACCTACGCGGCACTGGACAAAGCGCTGCAAATAGATATTAAGAGCCATGAAGAAAATGCAGAAGTGAAAATCAGTTGGATTGATTTACTGGCATATTTGGGCGCTAAATACGGCGGAGATTTTTCAAGATATCAAAGCCTGACATGGATGCATTGGTAGAAAACTCCAGTCGGGAGAAACAATGGAATCCCTCACAGAAGGAATGCAGTATTATGCCTACTACAGCAAAGCATACACTGCAGTACTGGGCGGGATGGTAGGCAATTATCAAATAGAAACAACATCGGAAAACGGAGAAACGGTTTGGCAAGATAAATACGGTTTGATTGCTTATTCACCCATTGCCAAGAATTATCCCTTTGAGCATTATGATGATTTTGGTGCTCAGCGTACTTACGGTTACAAAGGCAGCATTTAGGGCATGATTTGATGGCTCAAACAGGCACACCTGTAATTGCCATTGAATCGGGTGTTGTGGAAGCGGTCGGTTGGAATCAATACGGTGGCTGGCGTTTGGGAATACGCAGTTTGGATGGGACTAGATACTATTATTATGCGCATTTGCGTCAAAATCGTCCTTATGCGGAAGGAATAGAAGAGGGCAAAGTGGTAAAAGCGGGCGATGTGATTGGATATGTTGGACACACAGGTTATAGTACAAAAGAAAACTCCAATAATATTAAGGTTCCGCATTTGCATTTGGGTATGCAGCTTATTTTTGACGAATCTCAAAAGAAAGCAGCAACGAAATTTGGATTAATCTTTATCCGCTTACCATACTATGGGAAAAACATAAAAGTGAAGTTTATAGGGTTGACGAAACAAAAGAGTATTACCGTAAGCACAATATTCACATTCCGGGTATTTATGATTGAGGGTTGAAAACGAATATGGATGAAAATATGGGTTTACTATATCCAATTTGCTTTTATAAAGAAAAAAAAAAATTACAAAATAAAACACTTGCTTTTGTAATTTACTTATGATATAATAACAAACGTTCCACGCTGGTATGGTGGAATCGGCAGACACAAGGGACTTAAAATCCCTCGGTAGCAATACCGTGCCAGTTCAAGTCTGGCTACCAGCACCAAATTGAGTCTGGACGCATTTTGCGTTCGGACTCTTTTGTTTTGTAAGAGAATTTTCGGTGCTGATTGTAGGTTTCTTTTCATACACCCAAACAGAGTTTGAATGCATTCTGTATCTGAACTCAGTTCGTACTTTGCATACAAAGACATTTGGTACTTATTTTGCAGCAGCAATCGAGCGTGCAGAAAGTATATGGTAAATCCACTCTTTAGGATGTTGTTTGCGATATGACGGTTGTTACAGGAAAAAGCAGGATAACTATAAAAGAAAAATTGATGGCTTTTATTATAGAAAATAGATTTGGATATGGAGTTTTGTGCTGTATCAAATTTTCTTTGCGGATGGATATAAGTACTTTTCTGTTTTCCGTTCTCTGCTGTACGTCATTTCGGAGTGCCCTTCTTTCTGTCTATAAGCATCTTTGTCTGCTGACAATTGTATATATCCACAAAAAGCCGTTTTGCAAAAGCGTATGACAAATATATTTTTAATTGACAGAAAACCGGTGATTCGGTATAATAAATTGAGATTTTCCGTGTATATGCAAAAGATCGGAGTTGTCCCGGTCTTTTGTTGTGTTAAACGGAATATAGCGTTTTGTATTCCAAACATCAGAAGGAATATGTTTGGTTATCATAGAGAAAGTATTTCATTTTGTTAGGGAGTGATGAGTGGGCATGCAAAGAAAGAAAACAGAACAAAACAGGTATGTTCTTTAGCGGCGCTGTTGTTAATGTTGATAACGGTTTTTCTGCTTTAAAGCGCTGCTGCCAAGACGAAGAACAGAGTAACGGTACGGGAAAAAATATATCATAGCAATGGATACAACGTTTGCTCCGTTTGAATTTGAAGACAGTCAGGGCAATCGCGGGGATTGACGTAGAATTACTGGAAGCAATTGCAAAGATCAAGGCTTTGAGTATGAAGCGCGTGCCATTGGATTTGACGCAGCATTACAAGCGGTAGAATCCGACAGGCAGACGGTATTTTGGCAGGTTGTTCCATTACGGAAGAGCGCCAAAAGAAAATGGATTTTTCCACCCCTTATTTTGATTCGGGGAATTTCCATGGCGGTAAGCAAGGACAATGATTCCATACAGAGCTATGAAGATTTAAGAGGCAAAAAGTAGCGGTAAAAGTTGGTACGGAAGGTGCCACTTTAGCAAATAAACTGTCCGAACAATACGGTTTTTCCGTTGTTACGTTCGATGATTCCGCCAATATGTACGAAGATGTAAAGCTTGGCAATACTGCGGCTTGTTTTGAAGATTACCCTGTGTTGGGTTATGCAATCAGCCAAGACATCGGACTAAAATTGGTGGGTGAAAAGAAGGTTCTTCTTACGGCCTTGGTGTAAAAAGGACAAAACGCAGAGTTGCTTCAAATGTTCAATGACGGCTTGGAAAATGTAAAGGCCAGCGGAGAATATCAGCGCATTTTAGACAGCTATATTTCTTCCGGTGACGGTACAGCGGCAAATGTAGAATCCAATGAAGGCGTTAACTTCTTTACGCTGCTTGGAACCACTTTTCCGCGCTTTATACAAGCAGCAGGCGTAACTTTGTGGATTACAGCAGTATCTTTGGTATTTGCGGTTGTATTGGGACTGTTGTTCTGCGCACTGCGTCTTTCTAAATATAAAGTACTGCATGCCATTGCAAGAGTATATTTATGGATCATTCGCGGTACCCCTGTCATTGTACAGGCATTTATGATTACTTTGGTATTCCAAAATTGTTTGGATTTACAATGCCTGTAGAGGTAGCAAGTATTATTACGCTTACCTTAAATGCAGGTGCTTGTTTGTCTGAAATTTTCCGAAGCGGTATTGAAGCTGTAGATGTGGGACAGATGGAAGCGGCACGTTCGCTCGGTTTGCCTTATATGAAAACCATGCAAAAGTTATTTTGCCGCAGGCTGCCAGAATTGTGATTCCTTCCGTAATTAACCAGTTTATTATTACACTGAAGGATTCTTCTATTCTATCTGTAATTGGTTTGGCAGAGCTTACAAAAAGTGGGCAAGGCTATTGTATAACAAAACTTGGAAAGCTTTAACACATACTTAATTTTGGCAATTTACTATTTAATTTTAGTATCTTTGCTTAGAGCATTGTCTGCTGTGGTAGAAAGGAGACTGAGCCGTGGAAAACTCAAAGGTACAAGTAACTGATCTTCATAAGTACTACGGAAAACTGGAAGTATTAAAAGGCATCGACATGACCGTGAAACAAGGGAAGTTGTCAGTTTGATTGGTCCTCCGGTTCCGGTAAAAGTACATTTTGCGTTGTATCAATTTATTGGAAACTCCAACCAAAGGCAGTATTGTGGTAGACGGAAAAGAAATTACCGACAAAAAGCAGATATCAACAAGTTAAGACAGCGTATTGTATGGTATTTCAGCACTTTAATTTGTTTCCTCATTTGACTGTAGAAAAGAACATCATGTTAGCCCCCGTGGATTTAAAGCTGATGTCAAAGAACAAGCACACGATCGTGCTTTGGAGTTACTGGACCGTGTTGGATTAAAATAAAGCAACAGATTACCCGGTGAATCTATCAGGCGGACAAAACAGCGTGTGGCCATAGCGCGCCTTGGCAATGGAACCGGATTTGATGCTGTTTGACGAACCTACTTCCGCGTTGGACCCTGAAATGGTAGGCGGAGTATTACAGGTTATGAAAGAATTGGCAACCGGTGGTATGACCATGATTGTGGTTACCCATGAAATGGGATTTGCGCGTGATGTTAGTGACCGTGTGGTATTTATGGCAGACGGTTATAAAGTGGAGGAAGGTCCGCAAAAGAATTTTTCGCAAATCCAAAGGAACAAAGAACAAAAGAATTCTTAAATTGCGTTTTATAATGAAAACCACACACCATACGGTGTGTGGTTTTTGTTTATTTTGTGTTTGTTCCGATTTTATCTTTTCAGCCATCTGCTGCATATCCGCAAATGAATTGACATCGCTTTCTTCAATTTTCTTTGAATTTCCAAGGGCAAAGAAAATATTCATAGCTGGACAAATCCTGATCCAGTAAATCCGATAAACATAAAAAGATTCCTGCATATTGATTACCCGTTTATAGTATAAACAGATAATAATTAAAATATGGTTGACAATGTTTGCTTTTCCAGATGATTTCGTTTTCACACAAGCAAGAAAAAATAACAAGGTTCGTTTTATGATATATATTCCATTTTAAAACTGTTTTGGCAGCGATAATGTATTTGATGAAATCATGATTTTTACGAACAACTGCCATATGATAAAAGATATTGTAATCATTTTCAAAATCAATTGATAAACAGTTTTTATTTCGTGATGATATTTTTGTAATATGTACCGAACATACAATACTTTCCATAACAGAGCAAAATACCGCTTTACACCGGTGTTAAGGAGGGTATGAGAATATGATATATAGAAATTTCCGTATGGAAGATTTTTGGTCTGCTCTGGTTATGATCCGGTATTCCGACCAATCCATAACACGGGCAGTTTTCGGTTATTTCAGGTAATTTAAAATTTACCTTCCTTCTTGGAATGATTTTTATTTTAATCCTAGATTATGGACAAATTTTGAACATTACGTAAGGAATATGAAAAAAATATATTTGGAAATTTTATGAACAAAATTCTAGTTGTTCGATTTGTTCTTGTTTATTTTGATAAAGTAAAATGGAACTATCATAACATTACATAAAGGAGGAAACTATGACATCAAAAAGTAAGCTTAAATGTTTGGCGCAGCGCACATGCGGTTGTTACGGCAGTGCAAGGAGAAATTGCTGCCAGATGGATTGAGTGTTTTGTATGACCATGACAAACGGCTGGATATTTCAGAAAAACAGCGGCAATTTATACCAAACCTGACAAAACCATTGTATATAATACCTGTGTAATTCTTGATGCAAAACGGTTTGATTTCAGTGGAACTTCTCAAATGAGTGCTGTGGCAGGTACAATTTGTGATTGTGAAATTCATATTATGAATAACAAGGGTTCCTTGTTAAAATTTTGGGCTTAACAATTATCATTGACCGTTCTGTGGAAGATGACAAAGCAATAGAAAGCAGCAATGAATTTACATTATTGTTAAAAGCATTACAAGAAGCAAATGGACTGATAGATAGCGTAACCGAAACTTGAACGAAAAGCTGAATGAATTCGATGCTGCTTTTGATGAGTTATCCCAACAGATGCAAAGTCAAATGAACGATTGGCTTGCCGTAAAAGATGAAGAAATCCTACATAAAATGCAAAGTGTGGACGACTGGTTGGGCAATGGAGATGAACAGTTGCAACAAGTGGTAACAGAGGCGCAAATTGCTGTACAAGCAGCAGTCAGCCAGGCAAATACAGCGGCAGACAGAGCAAATCAAGCTGTGGAGCAAATGGAGCAAGTGGCGGGAGTTGGTAGATGGGGCAATTTCTGAGCAAAAATCAGCAAATGGAATTGCAGGACTGGACAGCAGCGGTAAATTGATACAAATGCCAACTGCCAATGATATAGGTGCGGTTTTGGTGGGAACTACTATCAACGGAAAAGCGTTGTCAGGCAATATCACATTAACGGCGCAGGATGTCAGTGCAATTGCAAGTTCAGCACGAAATCAGGCAAACGGTGTGGCAGGTTTAAATGAAAGCGGTAAATTAATCCAAATGCCAACTGCAACAGATGTAGGTGCTGTACCTACGAGCCGAAAATAAACGGAAGGCGTTAACAGGCAATATCACGCTTACAGTGGACGACATTGGAACAAGTACAATCTTTTTAGTATCATCCTGGGAAGTCTGTTTGAAACAACGGTTTCCACAAAATCCTGGAACGGTGGAACGTGGGCAGCGTGATGAGGCGTCGAACCTGTAGGAGTAAATCCTGCCGATACCGATTTTAAAACGGTAGAAAACAGGCGGTGAAAAACATACTTTAACAGTGGATGAAATTACTCCCCACTCTCACATTGAAACTGTATACTGGAATGCTGGGGGATCAGGAACAGCCCATCCGGCGGCGGTTGAAGCAGGAGACCCTAGAAAGTACGGAGGACTTGTCGCACGCACAGAAAATACAGGCGGCGGACAAGCGCACAACAACTTGCAACCGTATATCACATGCTATATCTGGAAAGAACCACATAAAGGAGGAAAAAACATGGCACTGGAAAAGAATTAATCAATGGAAAAGGCGTAAAACTGCTATCATCGTATAGACAGTATCTCTATGGTGGACGGCATTAAAGTCACGGTAAAAGCTATACAGAAGAAAGCTATAGACAGCAGGAGAAAGATAGGGATGCACTTATCAAGCGACAGGAAGAAGTAAAAAGCAGCTTGAAGAAGAAATGGCAAAACGGGCGATGAATACGACAAAGAAAAGTAATTGCGTTGACTGAAGAAAATAATGCAATTGGCTTTCCTACAGCAATTGATTTGGCGGTATTCGTTCATGAATTCAGTATCCTCTAGATAAAGATGCGGTTGTCAGCTACGAAACGATATATCAAAAGTTAAAACAAGAGTCAATATTTTATGGGGCTAACGATATTTTGGAACAAAACGCTGTATTGAGTTAGTTTGATTTATTTATGATTTGACAATCTACAGAATTCTGATATAATATAAGTACAGAATTCTGTAGATTTGTTATTGAAAAGGTATGCGAATGACATTACATGATTTTTCTAAACTACTATATTTGAGAAAAGAAATTATCGTGGAGCAAAAACACCTGGAAGAATTGGAAAAAGCAATTGTAATGCAACAAATTACGCTCCTGATTTACCCGACATTTGCCTGCAATCATCGGATAGTGAAATACAAGCTGAATTAGAACGATGCAAACAACTGATAGAGCGATGTATGAAAAGCATTCACGAATATAAAAATTAATTTTATATATTTTAAATATTAAAGATAGTATGATTCGTCAGATTATGTTTTAAGATTTATACAAGGCCATACTTGGGTACAAGTAGCAGCAGAGATAGGGGCGGCAACAGTCCGGACAGTATTCGTATGATGGTAAAACGGTATTTGGCAAAATGCAGTACGAGATACAATCTTGATATTTACACCAAGAGAAAATTTTTATAGATTTTGGTTGACTTTTTTCGAAAAGGGGTACACTTTATATAGTACTAAAATAGTATGAATAGTAAACTTTAAGACAGAGGTGAGCATGATGCGTATGTTTACGCTTTGTCTGAACGTACGTATGCGATGTTCAGGCTGCAATATCACGAATGAATTATGAATTGTATTTTGAAGGAGTCAGGTAAAATGGCCAAGATTTATAAAAAGCCTTACAGAGCTAATCGGTGGTACACCGTTATTAGAAGTAACCAATTATGAAAAAACGTAACTTAAATGCAAAATTTTTGCAAAGTTGGAATATTTTAATCCGGCAGGAAGCGTCAAAGACCGTATCGCAAAGCGATGATTGAGGATGCTGAGGCAAAAGGTCTCTTAAAAGAAGGTACTGTTATTATTGAACCTACCAGTGGCAACACAGGTATTGGTTTAGCAGCAGTAGGTACTGCCAGAGGTTATCGTGTAATTTTAACTATGCCGGAAACCATGAGCATTGAAAGAAGAAACTTGGTAAAAGCGTATGGTGCGGAAGTTGTTCTCACCGAAGGTGCCAAAGGGATGAAAGGGGCTATTGCAAAAGCCGAAGAACTGGCTATGGAAATTCCAAACAGCTTTATTCCGGGACAGTTTGTAAACCCTGCCAATCCTGCGGTGCATCAAGCAACAACAGGTCCTGAAATTTGGAATGATACCGACGGCAATGTAGATGTGTTTGTTGCAGGTGTCGGCACAGGGTACCATTAGCGGTGTTGGTGCTTATTTAAAAGAGCAAAATCCAAATGTACACATTGTAGCGGTGGAACCTGCTTCTTCTCCTGTACTCTAAAGGTACCCGGGGGCTCATAAAATTCAGGGTATTGGTGCGGGTTTTATTCCGGATACCTTAAATACTGCCATCTATGATGAAATTATTCCTGTTAAGAATGAAGATGCCATGGCAGCCGGAAAAGAATTTGCTCATACAGAAGGTGTACTGGTAGGAATTTCTTCCGGTGCAGCTCTTTGGGCCGCAACCCAAGTTGCAAATCGTCCCGAATATCAGGGTAAGACCATTGTTGTATTGCTTCCTGATACAGGCGAACGTTATTTAACCACAGAGCTTTTGCAGAATAAAAATAAACCCTTCCTGCTTTGGGAAGGGTTTATTTTATTCTGCCTATAAGCTTCTGCAAAGCGTTCTTCTACTTTGTTCCAGTTAATAACAGAAAAGAAACTGTCAATATAAGCGTTGCGCCTGTTTTGATAATCCAGATAATAGGCGTGTTCCCAAACGTCAATTAATAACAGTGGTTTTACAGTGTATAGGAATGTTTTGATTTGCTGTTTTTATAATCTCTAATCTGCCATTGTCATATACCAGCCAAGCATATCCTGAACCAAATTGTTCTAGTCCGGCTTCTTTTAGTTTTGTTTGAAACACATCGTAAAATCCAAAGCGTTCCGCAATTTTATGGCAGTTTTACCATGCGGATGATTTGTTACAGAATTGCTTTTATGCATGGAAGCAAAATACAGTTGGTGATTATATACCTCCGCCGTTATTTTGAACCGCTGTACGGATATTTTCAGGTATATCATCTAAATTGCAAAGCAGTTCTTCTAGTGTTTTATTGTGCAGATGAGGATAAGGGGCAAGTGTTTTGTTTAAATTATCTACATACGTTTTTAAATGTTTATCATGGTGGAAATGTAATGTAGATTGACCGATAAATGGTTCCAATGCGTCATAAGCGTATGGCAGTGGTTCTGGTTGAAACGGATAATGTTGTTGATTCATATGAAACACCTCTTTATTTTATCATATGTTTCGTATGCTCCAAATGATGAAAAATTTACATTGAAGATAAAGGACCTATTTGTGAGTATGGCTGAAAATACTGACAATACAATATCATATTTATTTCTGCTTGGTTGCAGAGTTTAAGATTTCAAATTTTAAACTGTTGCGCGACAATTAAAAAGCACTCCGGTATCCATTGAATACCGAGGTGCTTCAAGCGTAAAAGCTAAAATCCAATTTTATTTAATAATACATTCGTTGTATCCTGGTAGACATTGTTTTTCACCAGTACCGGATTCATTTTATTTTCACCGGTTAGTGCTGCAACTTTTTCTTTTTTTTCTGAATACGTGTTAACATTTCTTCAATAACTTTATCGTTGTTCATATCATTCAACCTCCTTTAAAATGGTTAAATTATAGCAAAGTTTTGCGGATTTGTCAAGATATGGCATCTTCAGTTTTAATTTTATATATTTTTATATAAATGCGGGCTAAAAGTTTAATTTTTATTTCTACATAACGTAAAGAGGAATCAGTGTTGTTTTTGTATATGGTATAACTATGGTGTTATAAAAATATTGTTATATATTTGCTTGGGTGATGCTAGTCAAGTCAGAGTTTCCAACGTACGGAATCATATATTTTTCTATATGTATGCGGTAGATATAGTTGTATGTATGCATTTTAACTTTACCTAGTTTGTAGGTAGTTAGCCACTTTAAAGCCCACTCAAAAGTGAAAGATTTTTTATAAATATATCTCCTGTTATATTTGCTACCTGCTGATTAATAATGTATTCCTTTTCCTCCAATGATTGACATTATTCACCAATTTAGTATAATATTTTTGGATTGATGACACGCAACTCCATTCAAACCGTTCACTATGGTAGTAGTGGGCGGTTATTTTATTGTATAGTATGTTTGCTGTTTCTAATTAACAAATTTATGAGTAAAACCAGTAGCAATACCTTCGATAACTAAATCGTTTTAGTTCTTCTTTCATGTACACCAGTGGTTCATAATTTGCATTAGCAGGCTGTAGAACAACTTTGTCGTGATATTTGAATACTTTCTTCAATGTTGCTTCTCCGCCCACTCTCACAGCCGCTATTTGTCCGTTATAGTCAATATCCGGTTGTTTATAAAGTAAACCATGTCCCAGGGTGTATACCGGCATCAATCATACTGTCACCGGTACAAGATAAGAGAAAATCGCACTTTATATCTTTAGGAACATGAATATAATCTTCAATATTTTGCTCTGCTAAAATAGGTGTTCCACATGCAATTTTTCCTACCAATGGTTTTAAGATCATTTCGGAGGAGGCCTTCGGGGATTTCAGTTGCTTCTAACAACGCTTTTTGTTTTCTTCTTGTATTTGTTTCATATAACCATATCCCATTTCGGCAGTTGCTTATGAATTCTCTCCATAAGAACGTCGTAGCCCATAAGCCACGCTTCGTTCACCTTTAAAGCGTTTCGAACAAAGTTTAGCTTGGTTTAGGTTTCACTTTTCCGGAAACATATTGACTTAAATCTGATTTATTCATTTTAACGTTATATTGTTTGCAAAATGGCTCGCAAGCTTTTAAAATATCCACTTGTTTTAGATTTCTGGTTTCCATTAATCGTTTTAATCTTATTGAGGTGTTTTCTTTTTCATGTTCATCTGTCCTGTATCGTTATTATATCATTTTTTTTTTTTTTGTTCAATATTAAAAAAAAAAGTTAAAAAGATTGAATTTTGTACTTGACTTGTTTTTTTAGAGGATATACTGTGGTTAGTTCAAGTTTATTGAACTTTAAGAGTGGAGGTGAAATGATGGATGTAGATGATAGCAAATGAAAAGGTAGAACAACAGAAAAATTTTCTGTACAATATCTATTTGCTAGAAGCAATGGGATGGTCTGGTAGAACAGCTTCTTTCAAATTAAATGGATGAATAGCGCGGAAACAACCACAAAATAAAAGAAACTTTGGTTTTGTTACATCTAACAGAAAAAGAGCTAGGAAATTATTTTTTTAAAAGAAGGTTCAAAATATTGAACATATTGTCTGAAAATTGTAAAAACGATTTTGGAGAAATCAGAACATTAGAAGAAAACGGACAGTTTTTTGTGGCAGATGGCAAACCCATAGTAAAAAGAAGATGAGGGTAATTTACCGCCTTGCCGATAGTAGGGGGCATTCTAAACAACTTCTTTCTATTAGATATTGATTATTGAAAAAGCAGATGATGTAAAGTGGCAATTTCAGCAAGATATTTTTATTCATTTAAGACGCACTTTATTCAATTAGAGTTTAAAACAAATGCAACAATGAAATTATCATGCAGGTGTCGCACGTAATGTAAACGATGCACTGCAAATTATAAATGGGGGTATTTTATTATGAGTATAGCACTAGATTACAGTGACATTACAACAAAGGAAGCGGACTCATTCAGATTATGGGGTAATCATTCAATCTGCTTACGAGGATGCAACAAAGGACACCAGTATATCAATATACCGCTTATTGTACGTAATGATATTGAGCAGCCATATAAAAATGCATATATTTGGCATTCTATTTGGAGAGCAAAATCCAACCGATAGAGACAAAACATTTGGTGGTTATTTGTCATCTCAACTACTAAGAGTGTGCCAAGCAGTCGGAATTCCTTCAGATACAAGATTTGAAGATTTGACTGCATTGCTAGATACGTTATCCGGTAAATTATTGCGAGTAAATAAAACATAACGAGTATAACAATACGATAACTGCCAAAGTGCAATATATAAACGAAACACAAGCAAAAGGTGTCACCATATATTTAAATTCAAAGATGATGCAGCAGCTTTGGCTGGAGTAGAGACAGTGCAATCATGGAAGCCAAAGACGAAGATTTACCGTTTGAATGATGGGGTACGAGTTAATACCGGCTGAACTAAAACAATTAAAACAATGGGTGTGTTGGCAAACGGTACCGGATGAAAGCCGGCCGGGAAAATGAAAAAATGCCAATAAACGCTATGACAGGAGGTGGAGCACAAAGTAATAATCCGGATACATGGTGTGATTTTGATACTGCTGTTGGTTGCTCTCAATATTATTCCGGTATTGGTTTTATGTTTGCAAATGGATATTTTGGTGTAGACATAGACAATGTACAAGATGAGATTGAAGATTATAAAACAGAGCGGTAATGGCAATATCGTTGCCGAGTTTATTCATAGTTTGCAATCATATAGCGAGTATTCGCAGAGTGGCAATGGGATTCATATTATTTGTAAGGGGAGTGCCGAAAACAGGAGAGACGAAAAAGAACGTTGAAATGTATTCAGAAGGTCGCTTTTTATTATGACCGGTAATATATGCTCGGAATATGCTGACATCAATCATGGTACAGAAAAATAAAATATTTGCATGAAAAATATATTGGTTCCGGCAGTGCCCCTACACAGGAATCATTCAGTACCATACCGCTGAATTTGTCAGAGGCAGAAGTATTGCAACTTGCTGAAAATCAAAACAAGGAAAAGTATTTTTTCCGATTTATACGCCGGAAAATGGGACACTTATTTTACCTCACAATCAAGCGGATATGAGTTTTTGCAATATGCTTGCATTTTGGTGCAGGTGTGATGAAGCTTTATGGATCAGATATTTCGTTCCTCTGGTTTAATGCGTGACAAATGGGATAGAAAACAAAATGGTAGTACATATGGAAAAATCACATTACATAAAGCGGTAAAACAATGCAGCGCTATCTATAGGCCCACCAGAACTATACGGTATCCATAGGAATGAAAAGCCAGAGCCAAAAGATTTATACATTCGATGATACAGGGAATGCGCAACGTATGTACGACTTATTCGGACATCTATTCGATGTAGTTATACAGATAAAACTTGGATGTATTACGACGGAAGACGATGGAAGGTAGATGATACTGGCGAAACAAAACGTATGGTTGATGAAATGCTTGACTTTATGAAGTCTCCGGAACAAATGATATTGTATTCAGAGGATGAAGAGGTTAAAGAGTACCGCAAACATATAAAAACATCGCGCAGCAGTAAAGCGAAACGGCAGCGTTAAAAGGAAGTGGAACATTTCGTTCCCGTGTTACATTCAGAGTTAAGATACACATCTCTCTTTTAATACGGTAAACGGAATTGTCAATTTAAGGACGGGTGAATTATGTTCTCACGACCCAAATCAATTTATTACAAAATAGGGCTGGCAGAATTTACTGAAAAAATTGATTGTCCCATTTGGAATCAGTTTTTAAACGATATTTTTCATCATGATAAGGAACTGATACGGTTTATACAAAAAGCAATTGGATACTCTCTAACAGGTTCCACAGTAGAACAATGTGCCTTTTGTTATGGTACCGGGCGTAATGGTAAAAAGTACGTTTTAGATACCATTAGTCATATGATGGGGAGTTATGCGGTGAATATCCCGGAAACCCTCATGATAAAAGCAGTCCGGTGGCGCGAATAGTGATATTGCCAGATTAAAAGGTGCCAGATTTGTCACAAGTGTTGAACCGAACGATGGTATGCGGCTAGATGAGGGCTTGTTAAAACAGTTGACAAGGCGGCGACAGTAACTGCACGTAAACTATATGGCAACGAATTTGAGTTTTCACCGGGTTTAAATTATGGATGGGTACCAATCACAAACCCATTATCAGAGGTACAGACATTGGTATTTGGCGTAGGATTATGTTAATCCCATTTACAGCTACGATACCGGACGAAACAATAGATAAAAATTTAAAATATAAGCTTAGACAAGAACTGCCGGCTATCTGTACTGGGCTGTAGAGGGTTGTTTAATGTGGTATCGAGAGGGTTGAAAATGCCAACATCTGTGCAGCAGGCAACCAATCGTTATAAATCGGAAATGGACGTGATCAGCTATTTTTTTATTTTTTTTCTGCGATGATTGCGAGAGATTCAAGAGAAGTCAGTTGTATCGCGCTTATAAAGAGTGGGCAAAAGAAAACGGTGAGAGTATGACGGTGAGCAATACCAGATTTGGAAGAGAGATTTCAAATCAGTTCGTTAGAAATTGAAAAAAGAACGTTATCATAGCATATTGTGGTATTAGTGTATGGATGTATTGAGTGGATTTCATATTACTTCCTATATATCATATATTTTTTGAAACACTCTTTATAAAAGGATAGAAACGGTACATCCATACACCGAAAGGGTGATGATAAATGACGCTGAGAAGAGAAACGGTGTGCAATCAAAAAGGGCAATCGGCTAACGTGCCCAAGTTGCCAGGAAGAAGATTTTACCTAACGACATTTCACCATATGTTTTACAAAGTATCTGCGCAAATTCACTGTGATATGTGGGGAACAAATAGAAATTCCCAACATCAGCAAGTGTGTCGGAGCGTTGAGAGTGGGTGTGCAATGAAAAATAAGATTGGATTTATCCTAGGCATCATCATTTCTTTTGTCGGGCTAGCAGCCACAATCATGCTCGCTTTACATACTCCCCTTATGATAGCGTTTCAGTATTGGTGGGCTTTTTAACAGGAACCGTTATTTCAGGCACGGTGTTGGTATTTTTGCATCATTGTGCAGATATTGTAGAAGGAAGAAGAAAATGACATATCAAGAAAAGTAAAAGTTTTTGAAAAGATATCAACAGATAGATATGGAAATTAACCAGCTTCTTGAGAAAAGTGAGATATTTGCTCTTGGAACGAAGATAACCTACCTACAGCAATATGCCCAAAGGGTACAGGAACAAGCGATAAGGTGCAGTCAACCATTGAAAAACTAGAAGCCCAAGAAAACAAAATAAATCAAAGGTAGATTTACTTTATAAAGTAAAAAGACATTGAAAGCACTGTATACTGTAAAGATGACACTTTAAGGTGCTTTTGCGGTATCGGTATATCAATGGGATTGACCTGGGAAAATCGCAGTGAATATGCATTATACCTATCAATGGGTTTGTAAGCTACATGTGAGGCGCTGCGTAAATTAAGAGTTGAT
>SCPP01000509.1_pt1 | contig 20094 bp, 33 predicted proteins | sample 6106811 | NCBI WGS metagenome assembly SCPP01 (sample SAMN10720449, study PRJNA508395) | human gut metagenome | isolation source: Participant 2 stool, 15 month | host: Homo sapiens | collected 2018
AGCGAATTTATATGCGTGCCTGTTGATAATCAAATTATGAGTACGGGAGTATATAATTCAGACGGTTCGGCAATTTGGGTTGACCAAATTCAGCTTGACGTACCTGCTAAAATAATTGATGACAGAATATGTTCCCGTAAGAGCGGTTTCCGAAACTTTAGGTGCAACTGTCGGTTGGGACGGTGAAAACAACAAGAGTTGTTATAGACAGCCGTATAAACGAAAGCGGTACGGTATACTATGCATCCGATTCTGACTATCAAAAGCTATATTCAGTAGACAAAAACAGTGCAAACAGACAGAAATTATCTGATAACAGCGTCTGTGAACTTGAGATGTATGACAATAATGTTTACTATTTGTCTAAAAATGACAGACACCTTTACCGAGCAAATGACATATCGGGTGAAGAGGAACTTATCAATAAAACGGTCAATAAAATTGCCGTTGATGATGGAGTGGATATATTATCAGGAATCGGACGGCGGAAAAAGAGCGCATTCTTTATCGTATGAATATTGACAGCGGCGACGTTGAACGACTTACGGACAATTCGGTCAGATACCCTAAAAGTACAAGGATTACATATATTTCAACCCGGATAATGACAATATAATGTACGGAACTCTTGACGGAACGTCACTTGTGAAATTAAGCATGGGTGACAATGATGTTAAGCTGTATCCGTTTAACTGTTTTATTACGGAGATTATCTGTTTGTCGAAAACGGTGTTTGGTACGGTAATTTGATGAGAATTAGCCGTGACGGAAGTGAAGTTAAGACCTTAAATCAAATTAATTCGCTTATTTGTAAAAAGCAAACGCCGACAGATAAAATTCTGTAAATCAAGATAACGGAAAAGATATTTATTGTATGAACATAGACGGAACAGATCAACATTTGGTCGTAAAGGGTGACGCGTCATGGATAAATATTGAACTTATTGCACAGTGGGGAGATACGATTTATTATAAAACCCTTTCCGTGAGGAGGTTTACCGCGTAAATCTTGACGGCAGTGACAATAATTATGTTTGTTATGCAGACGATGTGAAGACTGCGGACGGCAGACTTATAACTTCATATAACGGACTTTATATAGGCAGTCTTGACGCAAGCGACTTGACGTGTATTTATGATAAAGCAGTAAAAAATTCGATGTTGAAAATGATAAAATTTACTTTGTGGATAAAAAGCGGTAAGCTTTATACGTCCGATTTCTCCGGAAACGTAAATGTTGTAACAAACAGATCGGTCGGAGAATGGGTAAGTAATTAAGCCTGTTGACAGTTCAAAAATCACATCGCAAGATGTGATTTTTGATTATTTTACAGAAAGGTATTGACAACACAGACTGGTTATGTTAAAATAATCCTCGCAATTTAATAATGCTTTGGTATATAATTGGAAACGACACATTGTGCTTAACGATGATAACGAACAACACGGATGTGTTGTTTTGCGTAAATTTAAGAAAGGGTAAAATTTATGCCAAAGACAAAATTTCAAAACATTATTTTCACTGATTATGGCTTTTATTATGGTGTACGCAATGATATGCTATAATATCAGCCTGAACAAGGACAGATGAGCAATGAGGTGTTCTTGCTTGCATTTCACGAAATGGTTATAATGTGACCTGCCGCATTCATACTTGAGTTTTTCGCAGTCGAAAACTTGCGACAACATTCAGATTTATAAGACCGGGAGTTGATAATCCGTTCTTTATCACTTGCAATTTCGTCAATGATTGTATGTATTATGTCCGACAATGAGTATGATGCAACATTGCTGTTTAAAAATCCGGGCAAAGAAATTGTTGCGGTATGGTTGCAAACAACAGCTATGAATTTCCCAATGGCATTGTGCTGGCAATATTTTTGCCGGACCGCTTACAAGATTGATTTTCAGAACAATATTCAAAACAACTTCAGCAATAATAAAAAGCAGTGTTAATCACTGCTGATTCTCTTTAACATACGTCTGAATTTTGCGGTGAAACATTGTACACTTGCTTGAAAATTCTTGATAAATGCGCACTTGACGAAAAGCCTGCAATACGAATAGCGATTTCGTTTAAGTTTAAATTGTTTCGGCAAGCGGTGAGTGGACGTTTACAAGACGCACATTGTATAAATATTGCAGAAACGTTGCACCGTTGCTTTTATGGAAAAGTCGTGAAAAATGATATTTAGCTGATATGCACGACTTCGGTTATAATGTCAAAGGTTTATGTCCTCTTTATAGTGATTGTTTATATAGTCAATCGCCGTAACTATTTCGGACGGAGTATTTTGACTTGTGATAATTTCGGCATTTTGAAAGGTCTTTAATTACAGAAACAAGCTGAAAAACACTGCTCAGCAAGTTTTTCGGAAAGCAAACCTATTCTGTTTGAAAATGCGTCAATTTTTGAAGTAATCGAGAATAAGAGTAAATTGCTCATCATTAAGATGGAATACGCACGACTTGATGTTATCGAAGAATGTCGGTTTCTGTTTTGTCAAAATTCCGCTCAGCATATCACTGCTGAAATTCAAAACATATCTTTCGTAAAAATCAATGTCGCGGCTTTCCATATAGTGAATGTCAAACGGCTTTAAAATTACCAAATCGCCTTGCTTTAACGTGTAACAAATATCGTCAAGGAACAAGTATCGCTCACCGTCCGCCTGCAAATATATTTCATATGCGTCATGGTAGTGCTGTATCTTCATATCATATTTTCCGATGATTTAACGTGATTTATATACATTTCCGAAAACGGAAAAAACACAGCATTTAACATATACAATATCCTTTCAAATTTATACTATACAGATATTTTAACATTAAACATCAAAATAATCAACAAAATACTTGCAGATTAAGTCAATTATAAGTTATAATAATTTTATATATGAAGGAGAGTAGAAGATGAGCAAGATTTTAAATATGTTAATGGCATTTGTTATGTCATTCGGAATATCGGAGTAATGTAAACCCATCGGATATACCCGAAAATTCAAATTTTGAGGTGCATTTTATAGATGTAGGACAAGCCGATTCGGCGCTTATAGAATGTGACGGCGAAACGATGATGATAGACGGCGGAAATGTTGCGGACAGTAATGTGGTAGCGGCATATTTAAAGAAAGAAGATGTTACGGAGCTTAATTATGTTGTGTGTTCTCATGCTCATGAGGACCATGTCGGCAGTTTGTCAGGTGCGTTGTCGGTAACAAAAGCGGACAACATATATGCACCGAAAACAGAGGCGAATACAAAGGCATATAAAAATTTCAAGAAAAAGCCGAAGAACAAAATGTTGAAATCAAGCACCCGAATGTCGGTGACGAAATTCAGCTTGGCAGCAGTATGGTTGAATTTTAGGACCTGTTGACGAAAACGGCAAGGATTTAAACAGTACGTCAATAGTATTAAAATCACATACGGAAACACATCATTCTTATTTACGGGTGACGCCGAAAGCGACGAGGAAGAAGAAATATTAAACAGCGGTGCGGATTTAAAATCAACGGTGCTTAAAGTTGGTCATCACGGTTCGAGAACGTCAACGTCATATCCGTTTTTTGTTATTTTATGCCGCAGTATGCCGTGATAAGCGTAGAAAAGGCAATTCATACGGTCACCCTAATGAGGAAACTTTAAGTAAACTAAGTGACGCGGGTGTGGAAGTGTATCGCACCGATGAAAGCGGCGATATTGTAATGACAAGTGATGGAAACAGTATAAGCATAACTACATCAAAGTAATACAAAAGGTTAGACGGAATTTCGTCTAACCTTTTATATTATTAAGTTTAACCGATATATCCTTATTTCTGTCACATACCAAAACACCGTCTTTAACTTCAAGTTCGGCAACTTGAATTGACGTTCTGCGTTCGTTTCCGATATTATTTTCAAGCATATTTTTGTCTGTCAGGGTGAGTGAAGTAGAAAATATATGCGTTGTTGTCAGTTACATATACATCGGCGTGATTTGCGATAACTCCGTCATCTTCTCTTGTACCGCCTACGTCAAGAATACGACCGCTTTGCTTTGTCCAAGTCGTAAGGTCGTCCGAATAATAGGCGTCCAAACCGCTCCAACAGTCGGTTATAAGCCAATACTACCGCCAAATTCAAATACATTAGCGCCCTCGTGCGGAACATCATCGGCGGCACAGTCTTTAACTTCCCAATTATATAAGTCCTTGCTGTCGGCAAAATATGTATGAGAGCCGTTCCGCTCGTCCTTGTACCACATTCTGAAAATACCGTCTGGTAGCCTGAATACACAAGCGTCAATAATCTTTTCTGATGAAAGGTTAAGCTTGCTTTCAAAATTCAATCAATTAAATTTTTGAGGTGTAGTGAAGAATGTAACGCGGGTGATTCCAGTCGGCAGGAATTCCCGGAACATAGCTTACATACATATGATAAAGCTCGCCGAAACGTATAACCTCCGGTGCCCAATATGTATTTTTGCCTTCGCCGTATTCAAGGCCTTTGCATATACCTATATATTCCATGAATTACCGTTGTCTTTACTTTCCGCAATTCCTATATCAGTACCGTGTACCCACATTACGCCTTCTTCTTCAACGTCTGCGTCTTGCGGTGTAAAGCATATAATGAGTGCCTGTTTCTTCATTATATATAACGACAGGGTCAGCGGCTCCGTTATGAATAGGGTCTTTAAACAATGGTGCGTTTGCTGTTTTCATAATCTATAATCCTTTCTTTATTTATGAATATTTTTATGATATAATATAAAAATATAATAGTCAATACAAAATTTGATTTCCACTGATATTTTATAAAATTAAGGTGTATTTAAGGTTTATACAGTATTATTTAAGAGGTGATAGAAATGGAATTTCATACAATAGAACCCATATACGATAAAAATTCAAAATACTTATACTCGGCAGTTTCCCGTCTGTAAAATCACGTGAAACAAACTTTTTCTACGGTCATCCGCAGAACAGGTTTTGGAAGGTGCTTGCGAATGTTATGAATGACGCCTGTCCGGGCACGACAGAGGAGAAAAAGCATTTTGATAAAACATAATATTGCGGTTTGGGATGTTATTGCAAGCTGTGACATAGAAGGTTCGTCCGACAGCTCTATAAAAAATGTTACGCCGAATGATTTAAGACGGATTTTACAAACGGCTGAAATTAAAAATCTTTACAAACGGAAATACCGCGTATAAATTGTTTGTAAAATACAATTCTGACTTAAATGCGGTAAAACTGCCGTCTACAAGCCCTGCAAACGCAATGTTTTCGCTTGAAAATTAATCGAAAGCTGGCGAGTTTTAAAAGATTTTACATAAATTTAAGATAGGCTTGAATACAATTTTACATAGATTATATATAATTAGCTTAGAGGATTTTATAAAATATATAAATAAGGGGATAAAATTATGAACATTTTTGGCTTATTTTCATTGTTCGGAGGACTGGCGATGTTCCTTTATGGAATGCAGGTAATGGGCAGCGGTCTTGAAAAGCTTGGCGGCGGTAAGTTTGAACAGATACTTGAAAACTTACGTCAAATCCTATAAAAGGTGTTGTTTTGGGTGCTGCAGTTACGGCGGTTATACAGTCATCTTCAGCTACTACGGTTATGGTTGTAGGTTTTGTAAACTCAGGCATTATGAAACTCGGACAGGCTATAGGTATTATAATGGGCGCAAATATCGGTACTACTGTTACATCATGGATATTGAGCCTTTCCGGTATACAGGGGACAGCTTTGATTCAACTCTGTAAGCCGGCTAACTTTACTCCGGTTTTAGCACTTATCGGTATTGTATTTACAATGGCTGCAAAGAGCGACTCTAAGAAGAATATCGGTAACATACTTCTTGGTTTTGCGGTACTTATGTTCGGTATGGAAACAATGTCGGCGGCTGTTGAGCCTTTAAAAGATGTTGAGGCATTTACAAACATACTTACAATGTTCCAAAATCCTATTTTAGGTGTGCTTGCAGGTGCTGTTTTAACGGCTGTTATACAATCGTCATCTGCATCTGTCGGTATACTTCAGGCACTTTCTTCTACGGGTAAAATAACGTTCGGTGCGGCAATTCCTATAATTATGGGACAAAATATAGGTACTTGTGTGACTGCACTTATATCATGTATCGGTGCAAGCAAAACGCAAAACGTGCCGCAATGGTGCATTTGTATTTCAATATTATAGGTACGGTTTTATTCCTTGTATTATTCTATGCGGCAAATGCAATCTTCAATTTTGCATTTGTAAGCGATTCTGTTACACCGTTTAATATCGCAATAGTTCATACGATATTCAATGTTGTTGCAACGGTTGTATTGTTGCCGTTTAACAAGTTACTTGAAAACTGGCAAGAATGACAATTAAAGAGGGTGCGGAAGAAAGCACATTCGGTTTGTTTGACGAAAGATTTTACAAACTCCGTCATTCGCTGTTGAACAATGTATGACGCTTGCTACAAATATGGCATATATGGTAAAGAGAGCTTTACCATGGCACAGGAATGTGTTGCAAAGTATTCAGAGTCGATAGATAGGAAAATTATAGAAACAGAAAATCTTGCCGATGAATATGAGGACGCACTCGGTGCATATCTTGTAAAGCTGGCAAAGAGCTTGAATGAGTCGGATTCGCAGAAAGTTTCAATACTTCTTCACGCAATATCAGATTTTGAAAATGACGGACTATACCGCCGATTTGGTATTTACAGCGAGAGAAAAACGTGATAAAGACGTTCATTTCTCCGACAAGGCAAGGGAAATCACTATAATGGTTAATGCCGTCGGTGAAATTATCGACCTTACAATCAGTGCATTTTCAAAGGACGATGTTAAACTTGCTAATAAAGTTGAGCCTTTGGAGGACGTTATCGACAGACTTAGAAATGACCTTAAAACCGTCATATAAAGCGTATGCAAGAGGGCAGATGCAGTGTAAATCAAGGTTTTGTATTTACCGATTACATAACCGCACTTGAAAAAATATCTGATCACTGTGCAAACGTTGCTGCAGCTATTATTGAACTCAATGACGAAAATTATGATGTGCATCACGTTATGAGTAACAGACGAAACAATCCTGAATATAAAGAATTGTGCGTTGAATTCGGTAAAAGTATATATTGCCGTTTTCAGTATCGTCAGAAGTTGAATAATGTATAAATGGGGATTGTTTATGGTTGATTTATTGCGTCGAAGATGATGAGGGAATAAGAGATTTAATAACGTATGCAGTGAAATCAGCAGGGTTTGAGGCAGAGGGCTTTGAAAGTGCCTCAGATTTTTGAAAAACGACTTGGCGAGCGTTTGCCGTCAATGGTGCTTTTGATATAATGCTGCCGGATAAAGACGGAATTGCTATACTGAAAGACATACGAAACAACGATACGACTAAAAATGTTCCTGTTATTATGATAACAGCCAAAGGTACTGAAAGTGACAAAGTCAAAGGCTTTGAATACGGAGCGGACGACTATGTAACAAAGCCTTTCGGCGTTATGGAACTTATTTCAAAATTAAAGCAGTCCTTCGTAGGAGCGGTCCGCAAGCCAGTTCTGATATAATCGAATACAAGGGTATCATTTTGGACAACCAAAGCAGGAATGTAAAGGTTGACGGAAAGGATATTGCGATAACGTTTAAAGAATTTGAACTTCTTAAATATCTTCTGAAAACAAAAGGCACAGTTGTGCCGAGAGGTTGCTTGAAAAGATATGGGGTTATCACTTTGAGGGCGAAAGCAGAACGCTGGACGTTCATATAGGAAGTTTAAGACATAAACTCGGCGAAAGGGTAAGTGTATCGAAACTATAAGAAATGTAGGATATAAGATATGAGAAAGCTATAAACGGCACGCTGAAAATTCTTACAATATCATCAGTTATAGTAAGTATGCTGCTTATTTTGGTGGCATATTGTACAAGTATTCGATAAAAGGAAAAATCAGATTTAAAATCAAGAACAAATATATTGGCACAATGCTTAGACGGTTATGACGAAAACAGTGAAATTAATATATTAACCAAAATGTATGATGATGTATCCGATATTGAGTGACGCTTATCAAATCAGACGGTACGGTTATTTATGATAACGAGGCGGATACAACTACAATGGAAAACCATTTTTGAACGACCGGAAGTTAAACAAGCCGTTACATACGGAAACGGGAGCAGTAGCCGTAATTCCGAAACGATTGGTGAAAAAATATATTATTATGCCGTAAAATTGAATAACGGCAGTATATTAAGAATGTCACAGCCGACAAAAGTAATAATGTATATGGTTTTGACCATAATGCCGATAGTTATTATTATTTTAATATGCGTTATTGCTGTTTCGTTTGTGAGTGCAAAGCATTTGACGAAATATATTTTAGATCCGATTAATGAAGTGGATATAAATAATATAGAGCGCAGAGATATATGACGAGTTGAAACCGTTTTGCAAGAATAGCAAATCAAAATGCGGAAAAAGAAAAGACGGAAAAATCAGACGTGAATTTACCGCAAACGTTTCGCACGAGCTTAAAACACCGCTTACAACCATTTCGGGATATGCAACAAATGATAAGCAACGGTATGGCAAAGGCGGAGGACATCAAGGAGTTTGGCAGAAAGATAGAAAAAGAGTCCGACCGACTTCTTACTCTTATAGATGATATAATAAATCTATCAAATATTGACGAACAGGGAAGTGTTGAAAATCCGGAAAATATCGACCTTTCGCTGGTTACGGAAGAGGCGATATGTGTTCTTGAAAAGCCGCAAAAGAACGAGGTATTCAGATTTATTATACGAAGATACCGACATTCATAAAAGGTAACGTGACATTGGTGAGTGAGCTTGTATATAACTTGCTTGACAATGCGATAAAGCATAATAAGGATAACGGAAAATAACCGTATTTGTCGGCGAGTCGGCAAAGGGCGTGGAACTGTCCGTAAAGGATACGGGTATAGGAATACCGCCCGAAGATACGGAAAGAATATTTGAACGTTTTTATCGCGTTGATAAAAGCCACTCAAAAAGTCGGCGGTACAGGCTTGGGACTTTCAATAGTAAAGCACGTTTGTGCTCGCCATAATGCGACTATACGCGTAAAGAGCAAAGTCGGCAAAGGTACAACCATTTATGTTACGTTTCCGAATAACGTGAACAATTAATGAACAAAATATGAACTTTGAAAAGGTTTATTGACATTAATATTAATAATGTGTATAATAGCGTACTACACAAAAGTATAGTACGCTACATTTTTATGAGGAGGTGTATTTGTGAAAAAGAAAGGTATAGGCTTTTATTTTAAGAGGATAGATGAGATTATGTCTATGGCGGCAAATGCACATCTGAAGAAATACGATATAACCTGTTCGCAGGCAAATATACTTTATATGCTTGAAAAGGGCAAGAATGTTGTAATGCAAAAGGAGATTGAACAGGAATTTGCTAAGACATTCCACGATTATCGGACTTTAAAGCGTATGGAGAAGAATAATTTTGTGCGTGTTGAGGTAAATCGGAGGACCATAGATGCAGACAGGTTATTTTGTTTGACAAGGCTTTTGAGCTTGGCAGTGAAATGAAAGAACACAGAAAGTATATGGATTCGTTGATAACAGGTGCATTAAATGATGAGGAGGAAAGAACTCAAAACTTTAACAAAGGTTTACGAACATATGTACCAAGACAATGATAAGTGTGAAAAATAGGGTATATTTTACCTTAATATGTAGCGTACTACATTTTTAAAGGAGGAATTAGATGATAAAGACATTATTAAAAGTGTAAGAGAGTATAAACGTGATTCGATTCTTGCACCGATTTTGTTACCTTGAAGTTATTATGGAAGTTGTAATACCGCTTCTTATGGCTATGCTTATTGACAAGGGTATTGACGCTGGAAATATGAATTACATATTGAAAATAGGTATCGCCCTTGCAATTTCATGTGTAATTTCATTGGTTTTCGGTGCATTGTCGGGTAAATTTGCGGCGAGTGCATCGGCAGGTTTTGCGAAGAATTTGAGAAAGGATATGTTCTATAATGTACAGAACTTCTCATTTCAAATATTGATAAATTCTCTGCATCAAGTATCGTAACAAGACTTACAACTGATATAACGAACGTACAAAATGCTTATCAGATGATAGTCAGAATTGCGGTAAGAGGTCCGATAATGATTATATTCTCGCTTATTATGGCGTTTGGTATAAATCATAAACTTTCACTTGTATTCTTGCTTGCAATTCCTGTTTTGGGCGGCGGATTGTATTTTATAATGACTCACGCACACCCGATATTTGAACGAGTATTCAAGATATACGATAAACTTAACAACGTTGTACAGGAAAATTTGAGAGGTATAAGAGTTGTTAAATCATTTGTAAGAGAAGATTTCGAAGAAAAGAAATTTAAAAACGTTTCTGAAGATATATACGATGACTTTGTAAAAGCCGAAAACTTTTGGCATTTAACGCACCGCTTATGCAGTTCGCGGCATACGGCTGTATGCTTTTCATATCGTGGTTCGGTGCAAAGCTTATCGTTGCGTCAACTATGACAACAGGTGAGCTTACAAGCCTTATTGCATATACAATGCAAATTCTTATGAACCTTATGATGCTTTCAATGGTGTTCGTAATGATTACAATGGCAAGAGCGTCATCTGAAAGAATCGTCGAAATACTTGACGAAAAGAGCGATCTTACAAATCCTGAAAATCCTGTATATGAAATTAAAACGGCGATATTTCATTCAGAAATGTAAACTTCGGATATTCAAAGAAAAGAGAAAACTCTGCCTTAAGAATATAAATCTTGATATTAAATCGGGTGAAACTGTCGGAATTATAGGCGGTACGGGAAGTTCAAAGTCAAGCCTTGTACAGCTTATCCCAAGACTTTACGATACAACCGACGGTGAAGGATTGTCGGTGACAGAAACGTAAAGGAATATGATATTGAGTCATTGCGTGACGAGGTTGCAATGGTACTTCAGAAAAATGTGTTGTTCTCCGAACAATCAAAGAAAACTTGCGTTGGGGTAATGACCACGCAACAGATGAAGAAATCGAAAGAGTATGTAAGCTTGCACAAGCCGATGAATTTATTCAGACATTCCCTGATAAGTATGATACTTATATCGAACAGGGCGGTTCAAATGTATCGGGAGGTCAGAAACAAAGACTTTGTATCGCAAGAGCTTTGTTAAAGAAACCGAAAATCCTTATTTTGGACGACAGTACAAGTGCGGTTGATACAAAGACAGATGCAAGTATCAGACGTGCGTTCCGTGAAGAAATACCGAACACGACAAAGATTATTATTGCACAGAGAATTTCATCTGTCGAAGACGCAGATAAGATAATTGTTATGGATAACGGTGAAATAAACGGAATAGGTACTCATGAGGAACTTTTGAAGAACAACGAAATATATAAGGAAGTATATAATTCACAGGTGAAAGGAGGCGGTGACGATGAATAAACACGGTGCACAAAATACCGGTAAGACAATCAAACGTATTCTTTCATATATGAAGGAATACAAATTCAGATTTATCTTTGTATTGATATGTATATTGCTGAGTGCCGTTGCAAACGTTGCCGGCTCAATGTTTATCGGTACGCTTATCGATGACTATATAACACCGCTTTTGGGCAGTACAAACCCTGTATTCACGGGCTTGCTTAAAGCAATCTGCGTAATGGGTATTGTGTATTTAGTGGGAATACTTGCTACATTGTTTTATAACAGAACAATGGTATCAATCGCACAAGGTGTGTTAAAGAAAATTCGTGACGATATGTTTACTCATATGCAGAAATTGCCGATTATATTTCGATACACATACTCACGGCGATATAATGAGTTACTACACAAACGATACAGATACTCTAAGACAGATGATGGCACAGAGTATTCCGCAGATGTTTTCGTCGGCGGTTACAATTATATCGGTAGTCGTTGCGATGTTTATATCGAATGTTTATCTTGCAATATTTGTGTTGGTGTTTGCGACCTGTATGATGTTTGTAATAAAGAAAATTGCAGGAGCGAGCGGAAGATTTTTGTAAAACAACAGCAGTCCATCGGTAAGGTAAACGGTTATATCGAAGAAATGATTAACGGTCAGAAGGTCGTTAAGGTGTTCTGTCACGAAGAACATTCAAAGAAGATTTTGATAAGATTAACGAAGAGCTTTGTGAAAACGCAACAGAGGCTAATAAATACGCAAATATCCTAATGCCGATTATGGCTAATTTAGGTAACCTGCAGTATGTGCTTATAGCTATTATCGGCGGTGCACTTGCACTAAACGGAGTTGCGGGACTTACACTTGGCGTTATAGCGTCATTTCTGCAACTTTCAAAATCATTTACAATGCCGATAAACCAAATATCGCAACAGCTTAACTCAATCGTTATGGCACTTGCCGGAGCGGAAAGAATATTCAATCTTATGGATGAAGAAGTAGAACAGGACAACGGCGATGTTACACTTGTCAATGTTAAGTACGACAGAAACGACAATATAGTTGAAACGGAAGAAAAGACATATATGTGGGCTTGGAAAGAAGTTCAAAAGGACGGCAGTGTTAAATACACACGTCTTACGGGTGAAGTTAAATTCTTTGATGTTGATTTCGGATATAATCCCGAAAAATCGTACTGCATGATATAACATTGTATGCCGACCACGGCGAAAAGGTTGCGTTTGTCGGTGCGACAGGTGCGGGTAAAACTACAATTACCAACCTTATAAATCGTTTCTATGATATTGCCGACGGTACGATAACTTATGACGGAATTAATATTAACCGTATCAAAAGAAAGATTTAAGACGTTCGCTCGGTATCGTTTTACAGGATACAAACTTGTTTACGGGTACAATTAAGGAAAATATCCGATACGGTAATCTTGACGCAACGGACGAAGAAGTTTATGCAGCGGCAAGACTTGCGAATGCGGATGAGTTTATAAATATGTTGCCTGACGGATACGATACAGTTATTTCGGGTGACGGCGGCAGCTTGTCGCAAGGTCAAAGACAGCTTTTGTCAATCGCAAGAGCGGCAGTTGCAGACCCTCCTGTAATGATACTTGACGAGGCAACTTCAAGTATTGATACAAGAACAGAGGCGATAGTTCAAAGAGGTATGGACGCACTTATGACGGGACGTACAGTATTTGTTATCGCACACAGACTTTCAACGGTAAGAAATTCAGATGTAATTATGGTGCTTGAACTCGGAAGAATTATCGAACGCGGTAATCACGAACAGCTTATTGCACAAAAGGTAAGTATTATCAACTTTACACAGGTGCATTTGAACTTGAATGATTGTTTGAAACGTGAAAATCGAACTGATACCCATTTGCTTAATGCAAATGGGTATTTTAATGAAAGTATAATATATTTTGTTGCTTTTTCTACAATGTACTTGACGATAGAGGCGAATTTTGTTAAAATTATAATAATGGTTAAATAACGAGGAGGATTACATGATGAAAAGTTAATGCTTGGAAATGAAGCGGTTGCACGCGGTGCTTATGAGGCCGGTGTAAGCGTTGTTTCCTCATATCCCGGCACACCGAGTACCGAGATTACAGAAAATATAGTTAAATATGACGATATATACGTTGAATGGCGCCGAATGAAAAGGTTGCGGCAGAAGTTGCAATCGGTGCGTCAATCGCCGGCGCAAGAAGTATGTCTTGTATGAAACACGTCGGACTTAACGTAATGGCTGACCCTGTTTTCACTGCAAGCTATACAGGAGTAAACGGCGGTCTTGTATTGTGCGTTGCCGATGACCAAGGTATGCACTCATCACAGAATGAACAGGATTCACGTCACTATGCAAAGGCATCTAAAATACTTATGTTAGAGCCGTCTGACAGCGGAGAATGTAAGGAGTTCACAAAGACTGCATATGAACTTTCCGAAAAATACGATACACCTGTATTTTTAAGACTTTCAACAAGAGTTTCTCATTCACAGAGTCTTGTTGAGGAAGAAGAAAAGCAGGAAGTTGCATTAAAGGATTACGAGAAAAATCCGCAGAAGTATGTAATGATGCCGGGTAATGCGATAAAGCGTCACGTTGTCGTTGAGGACAGAATAAACGCACTAAAGGAAATGGCTGAAACATCACCTCTTAACAGAGTTGAAGAAACGGCTCAAAATCGGTATTATCGCAGGCGGTATCGCATATATGTATGCAAAAGAAGCACTTGGCGATAAGGCTGATTATTTGAAAATCGGTATAGTTTATCCGCTACCTGAAAAGAAGATAAAAGAATTTGCGTCAAAGTATGATAAAGTTTTCGTTATCGAAGAACTTGACCCTGTTATCGAAGATTTCTGTAAGAGCGTCGGAGTTGATGTAATAGGCAAGGACGTATTTACACTTCAAGGCGAATATACACCGTCAATGATTAAGAAAGCTGTTTTGGATACAGACGCACCTGAATTTGATGTTATAGACGAGCCTACACCTGTTCGTCCTCCTGTAATGTGTGCAGGTTGTCCGCACAGAGGTACATTCTATGTACTAAAGAAACTCGGTCTTGTTGTTTCGGGCGATATAGGCTGTTATACACTTGGTGCAACACCTCCTCTGCAAAGCGTTGACACAACAATTTGTATGGGTGCTTCAATCAGTGCCGCACACGGTATGGCAAAAGCAAGAGGTGCTGAATTTAATAAGAAACTTGTATCAGTAATCGGCGATTCAACATTTATGCACTCGGGTATTACAGGTCTTGTTGACATTGTATACAACAAGGGTAACAATACTGTTATAATTCTTGACAACTCAATCACAGGTATGACAGGTCACCAGGATAACCCTACAACAGGTTACACAATCCGTAAGGAAGAAACAAAGCAAGTTAATTTGATAACACTTTGCAAGTCAATCGGTATTGAACACGTTGTCGTTGCAGATCCGTTTGACGTAAAGAATTTTGAAAAGGTCGTAAAAGAAGAAGTTGAAGAAGAACCTTCGGTTATTATCGCACAAAGACCTTGCGCACTTCTTCCGAATATGCGTAAAAGTATTCGGGTCACTGTCACATAACAGACAAGTGTAAGAAGTGTAAGATGTATGAAACTCGGCTGTCCTGCAATTTCATTAGACGGCGATACTGTTAAGATTGACACAACACAGTGTAACGGCTGCGGACTATGTACAAATGTCTGTCCGTTTGGTGCGATTGAAAAGGAGGAAAAGTAGAATGAACATAATGATAGTCGGTGTCGGCGGACAAGGTACACTTCTTGCAAGCCGTATACTTTGGTAAGGTTGTAATTAAAGAGGGTTATGACGTTAAAGTCAGCGAGGTTCACGGTATGAGCCAACGCGGCGGCAGTTGTTACATATGTAAAGTATGGTGATAAGGTTTATTCACCTATTATAGACCGCGGTGAGGCGGATTTGATTTTGGCATTTGAAATGCTTGAGGCTATGCGTGCTTTGCCTTATTTGAAAAAGGCGGTAAGATGATTGCCAATACTCAAAAATGAATCCTATGCCTGTAATCACAGGTGCTATGGAATATCCTGAGAATATTGAAGAAAAACTTAGTGCAAAGATTAATTTGCAGGCTGTTGACGCACTTTCTCTTGCGGAAAAGGCAGGTACAATCAAGGCTGTAAACGTAGTTTTAATCGGACTTTGGCAAAGAGTATGGACGTAGATAAAAATGTTTGGATTGACGTTATAAAGGAAACTGTTCCGGAAAAATTCCTTGATGTCAATATTACAGCGTTTGAACTTGGATATGAACATTAAAAAGTAAAAAGTGCAATTATTGATTAAAACTCTACATGATTTATTCACTACCTATATAGGTTGGACAGTCGCAATTATTGTTATTTGGGCTGTTATAGCGGCAGTGCTTATAAGAAACAAAAAGAAAAGTAAAGGAGATGTACCCAATGGGAATGTATCAGCCGGAAATTGAAACAATGGACAGAAACGAGCTTGAAAACTTCAGCTTGAAAGACTTCAAAAACAGGTAAAGAATGTTTATGAAAATGTTCCGATGTACAGAGAAAGAATGGATAAAAGGGTGTAAAGCCTGAGGATATAAAAGAACTTAAAGATCTTGCAAAGTTGCCTTTACAACAAAGCAGGACTTGAGAGATTATTATCCGTTTGAGCTTTTGCGGCAGACAAAAGGATATTGTAAGAATACACGCATCGTCGGGTACAACAGGCAGACAGATTGTAGCCGGTTATACAAGAAACGACCTTGATATGTGGGCAGACTGTATGGCAAGACAGATTGCGGCAGCAGGCGGCGATGAAAATTCGGTTGTCCAGGTGTCATACGGTTACGGCTTGTTCACAGGCGGTTTGGGTGCACACGGCGGTTCTGAAAGAATCGGTGCTATGACAATCCCTACATCATCGGGTAACACCGAAAGACAAATCAGACTTATGATTGAACTCGGTGCAACTCACCTTTGCTGTACTCCGTCATACGCAATGTATCTTGGCGAAACAATAAACGAAATGGGCGTTAAAGACCAACTTAGTCTAAAAGCAGGTATATTCGGTGCAGAGCCTTGGACGGAAGATATGCGTCATCAGATTGAGCAGTCGCTTGGTATAAAGGCATATGACGTATACGGACTTACCGAAATCACAGGCCCTGGTGTATCTTATGAATGTTCTGCTCAAAATGGCATGCGTTTGTGAAGATATGTTTATTCCTGAAATTATCGACCCTGATACGGAAGAAGTACTTCCTCCGGGCTCATTCGGTGAACTTGTTTTCACAACGATTACAAAGAGGGTATGCCAATGATGCGTTACAGAACGCGTGACTTGTGCGTACTTGATTATGAAAAATGCGAATGTGGCAGAACACTTGTAAGAATGAAGAAACCTGCAGGAAGAACCGACGATATGCTTATTATAAGAGGTGTAAACGTATTCCGTCACAGATTGAAGAAGTACTTTTGAAAATCGGCGGCGATATTACTCCTAACTATCAGATTATTGTCGGCAGAGAAAATAACACAGATACTCTTGAAGTACAAGTTGAAATGTCGGAGGGCATGCTTTCTGATGATGTTAAGTCTGTTGCGGCGATTGAAAAGAATATCGTTGCAAAATTACGCAGTACGTTGGGACTTGGCGCAAAGGTAACACTTGTTGAACCGAAAACCATCACAGAAGTGAGGGTAAGGCAAAGAGAGTTATAGATAACCGTAAACTTCACGATTAATAGGAGGTAAAAGCTATGAAACTGATTAAACAAATATCTGTTTTGTGGAAAATAAATCGGGCAGACTTTCGGATATACTTAATGTAATAGGAAAGAATGGTATCGACATCAGTGCATTGTCGATTGCGGATACTACTGATTTCGGTATTGTGAGAATGATTGTAAACGATCCGGATAAAGCGGCTGAAATTCTAAAGAGCAATAATCTTGTCGTAAAGGTTACGGACGTTATTGCACTTGCGGTTGCTGATAAACCGGGCGGACTTGCAGGTGAAATTGAAAAACTTAAAAATGCAGGTATTTCTATTGAATATATGTACGCATTTATCGGCAAGAGCGATAAGGGTGCACTTGTAATTGTTCGTGTTGAAAATCCCGAAAAGGCACTTGAAGTGCTTAAAGACGAAAATGTAACGGTTGTTTCACCTGAAGAAGTTTACAGAATGTAAAACAACTTTTGCAAAATAACGATATTTTAAGAGCAGTAATCTATGGTTACTGCTTTTTGTATGTAAAATGCACAAAAACAATATTAAAATATACAAGATGTACAGTTATCACAAAGAAAGCAATTTTGCAATATTTAAAACAAGATATGCAATTCTTTAATGTTTAAAATTTGATATAATTAAATCAATCGTTAAAGCATATAAAAGAGGAGGAAATGAAATGAAGAAAAATAAGTATTTTTTTGTTCACTGCTGTTGGCATTACAGATGATGTTGTCATTAGCGGCAGTTCCGGTTTTGCAGACGAAGAACTAACTTCTGCTGTATACGAACCGGAAAGTCCGGCGGTTACATATAATATGAACGTCGACTGGAAGTTCAAAAGCGGCAGACGGAAGTGAATATCCGCTTGCTAAGGCATCGGCAAGCGTCGCAAAAGACGGAAAGAACTTTACGATGCAGATTATGATGACAGCGATTGGGATACGGTCAGTGTACCGCATCCGATAAACGCGGAAGATTCATTCGACGGTGCTTGTTACGATGCCGGTGAGGCAGGACTTTACAGAGGTTTTATGTTTTACAGAAAGCATATAACAATCCCTGAATCAGATGCAGGAAAGAAACTTTTCCTTGAATTTGAGGCAGTAAACTCTGTTTACCTATATGTAAACGGCGAAATAGTCGGTTACTATGAGGCGGTATCGCGGCAACAGGCTTTGATATTACAGACTATGTTAAACCGGGTCAAGACAACCTTATAGCAGTTGCGACAGATAACGCGGCTGACAGAGGTCAGTCTGACACAACAAAGGTAACAAAAGAAACAAAACCGGGCAGTGAACCGGGTGCGGCGAACGGTAACGGTTATCAATGGAACACAAAGGACTTCAACGAAGTTCAAGGCGGTATCACAGGTGACGTAATCCTTTACGCAAAGGGTAAAGACTTATCAGACTTTGCCGCTATACAATAACCTTAAAACAAAAGGTAACTATATTTATGCGACAGACTTTGATATAAGAGGAAAGTCGGCAACAATCACAGTTGAGGGCGAAGTAAGAAATGAAGATGCAGATAAGGACGTTACTTTGGAAGTAAATGTCGTTGAAATGGTTGACCTAACAAAGGACTCAACAGATGCTGACGCAGATCATACAAAGCAACCTTATTTGAGATATTCATTTAAAAGTGACGCAACATCAGTTAAGACAGCAAAAGATACAGGTGCAGATTCTCACTTTATGACAACAGTACCTGACGACGCTTATGACGATAACCCTGCGGCAGCAAGCACAGAAACTGTTGATGTAACAAAAATTGTTGCAAGTGCAAAATGTGAAGATATGAAGTTCTGGAGTCCTGATTCTCAAACTTATATGACGTATATACAGTCTAAAAAGGACAGCGAAGGAAATGTACTTGACGTTCAAAAGACAACAACAGGTTTCCGCAAGGTTGAATATGATATAAACGACGGCGGTCTGAAGATTAACGACCAGCCTGTATGGCTTACAGGTTACGCACAGCGTTCAACAAATGAGTGGGCTGTAATCGGTGTGGCAAACGATTGGTTGCAAGACCTTGATATGCAATGGATCAAGGAATCAAATTCAAACTTTATCCGTTGGATGCACGTTGCGCCGAAGCCGTCACAAATTCGTTCGGGTGATAAGTACGTTGTAGTATCGGCGTGTCCGGCTGGTGATAAAGAGGCTGACGTTGACGGAAGAGCATGGGATCAGCGTGTTGAGGCAATGCGTGACGCAATGATTTATTTTAGAAACTCGCCATCGGTAATTTTCTGGGAAACAGGTAACAACGCAGTTACAGCGGCACACCAACAGGAAATGACAGACCTAAAGAATACTCTTGACCCTAACGGTGAAAGATTCTGCGGTTGCCGTACAATTTCATCAACAGACCAAATTCAAGCGGCTGATTATGTCGGCACAATGCTTAACAGACATGCAAGCAATGCAAAGGCATCAATGGCGGCTATAAAGAAGTACGTTCCTATTATGGAAACAGAATATGCCCGTGAAGAGGCTCCGAGACGTGTATGGGATGACTTCTCACCACCTGACTATGATTACAGAAATAAGTGGCTTGGTGCAGGTGCGTCAAGACGGACGGTTACGATATACACGACCTTACATCGGAAGATTTTTCATTGGTAGACGCAAGAGCTTACAATGAATTTTATTCGACCGTGTAGGTGGTTTATCAGGTAATGACTACTATTCGGCTGCGGCTATGATGGTATGGTCAGACTCAAATATGCATAACAGAAACACAGGTAGTGAAACCGTACATCAGGTAAGATTTGACCCTGTAAGAATAAAGAAAGACGTATTCTATACAATGCAGACAATTCAGTCAACGACACCTAA
>SCPP01000422.1_pt1 | contig 20059 bp, 41 predicted proteins | sample 6106811 | NCBI WGS metagenome assembly SCPP01 (sample SAMN10720449, study PRJNA508395) | human gut metagenome | isolation source: Participant 2 stool, 15 month | host: Homo sapiens | collected 2018
CTAAATCAGTCCATGAATCAAAATGCATTCCCCTAATTTCCTCTGGTAACGATAGATCATTTTCACCTGGATGAATTGGCTTAGTATTTCTACGTACCCGCTTTTCCCAGTAAAACTTATGAGTCTTTACAGGATCAATAAATTCAGCAACTTCCTCTGCATTTTTCAAGAGCATCTTGTTTGTGTTTGATATTAAATCCTACAGGTAAAATTCATTTGCAAATATTTTAACTTGATGCTCTTTCTTCCAAAAATTTGGTTTCCCATCATTGTATTTTACCAACTTTCCATCTCGAAAATTTGGATGTCCGAAATCTATCGTCTGAACTGGAACATCAACATCTTTAAGCATATTAGCAATGTCTATTACCATATACCAATTCCCGGAATCTCTATATACACTCTATGAGCTCCATCTTGTCCAAATGCAATGTTACTTTTCTAATATAGCCCGTTACATCTGCAATACCACGTAGTAAGGCTTTCTTTTGATCCATAGTAATAGAAAAAGCTCTGAATTCATCTTCATAGTAGAATGATGACGACCACCACCAATAAGACGTAACATTTCTCTTACCACATATTCTTCGTTTGGTTTGTAAATGACATTTTAGTAGAATGCGGTGATTCCGTAATATTAAGGACATGCCTATCAAAGGCTCTACTATGCTCTAATATCTATACTTGCCCATAAACAGCTACATCTTTCAAATCATCCGTATACAAGTTCTTATAGGGAATATCTATAGTTACTGTTGTTTCTGTTGCATTCTGCTGTATTTCACCATTCCCAAGAATCATTCCAATCATATAAGCCATTTCTATATTCATAATAATTAGTCCCCTTTCTCAAAACAATTTCACACATTATTATTTTCTCAAGATAATATCTATTTGATCTGCAATCGCCTTCGCCATCAATGGCGGAACTGCATTCAATTTGCTGCCTAATATATAGCTTGGGTCCAATAAATACAAATTGATCATCGAATGACTGGATTCTTGCAGCTTCTCTTGGTGTAATTGCTCGATGCAAAATGGATGATTATTTGTTCCATTTGACGATGCATCAAATCTAGTATCTATTGTTGGTGATACCGCATCCCATTTCAGTCTTCCCCACGTTCCAGAGAATTGCTGGTTTCCAATCAAATTGGACGGTAAGTGTTCCTTTCCACATTCCGGTGGAATCATTTCAAGTTTCTTTATTGCAATCGCAGCATGATTTGATGCCTTATGATTATACAATTTTTGCTTCCTCTTCGCATCTGCTTTTGATACTCACTACTTGGTTCTGTAATATATTCTTGTTCAAAATCCTTCACCAGAATTTAAATAAGCTAAATCATATATTGCATCTCTAACAGTAACTGGTGTTTTACATGTAGGCTCTGGAAGTGGAATACGTTTATTTTTGAGCAAATAAATATTGCTCTCTGCCTTGACTGGGGAACTCCAAAATCTGATGCTGTTAAAACTCCATATTCGACATAATATCCCATTTTTCTACTTTTTATTATCTGATCTTTAAACCACCCAGCTGATGTCGATAATAATGCTTTAACATTTCTATTACGAATACTTCTGGTTTAGTATTTCTACAAATCGAAGATATTCATTAAAAGAAAATTACGAGGATCTTCAAGACCTAATTTTTACCTTTCAGCGAAAATCCTTGACATGGTGGTCCACCAATAATCATATTTACTTTTTTCTTTACATAATTCTATGACTGTATTTTTTATTTTTTCATCTGTAATATCTCCACATACCGTTTGTGTTTTGCATATGTGTTTAAATGTTAGAGGTGCCTTTTCATTACAATCAATGCAACTTCCGTAGTAAAATGTTTATTTTTCCATTCCATAAGACATTCCGCCCGCACCACTAAACAAGTCAAATTATTCTAAACATTGGATTTTCCTCTCTTATCGGTTTTCTATTTTTTATCAATATTCTTTTAAATAATAATTTTCCATTAATTGTCGGTTTAAATAAATCATATTCGTTGTCAGACCCGTGGTTTGCCTCTCCTACAATTTCAAACTGTTCACTATTATATCGGTTAATTATTGTTATTGGCACCCCATAATCGGATACTCGTAAGGAATATCTGTTATTCTTCTTACATTAATTGCATCGTAATCATCATATTTAGGATATTCCTCAGGGTTATATCTTTTGTTAAATTTAATCTCTCATGCCTTCTATCATTATCAAGATTTGTAAGCCACATAGCATTACCAAGACTTCGCCATTTCTGTCCCGTCTCATCAACCCAATATCTAGTAGATCGCGGTTCTGAAGAATCCGGAACTCTGAATTTCATTTCTCCAAATTGATATCCTGTCCAAACTTGATTATTCTGAATTAATGGAAATATCTCTTTATAGGTTAAAGCATTTTGATTACCTATTATTAAAATGCTTTTATGTTTAACAATCTCTGCAACTATCTCCTTAAATAACGAAAATGGTGGATTAGTCACTACTATATCGCATTCCGATAAATAGCGAAGACACTCCTCACTTCTAAAATCTCCATCTCCTTTTAATTTCTTTATAGCTTTCGATTGTAACAAAACTGCGTAACATACTCATCAGATAATTTGTCTTGTCCATTACAAATTTCTGTAATGTCAAGGACATAACCATTTTCCTTCGTCAATGCTTCATTTTCACTATCTTTAAGAGATATTTGTGTTCCTAAAATCTTCGATGAACTAAAAGATGTACAAATTAATCTTTTAAGTCTCAAAACATTAAAATTCTTCAAAAAATCTACAAAATTCGATTCAAAAGGATCATCACAATTACACAACACTATTTTTCTTTAAAATGTTGCACATAATGTGCTATTTCCTTTTCAATCGTTTCATAAGTCGTATAGAACTCATCATCTTTGGCATTTTTGCCATTTGTAAGTTCGTGTTTTGTTTCCCATTGCGATTATGCTCCTTTGTTATGTTTTATGTAGCTCTCAGCATAAATCGTTTTGTATCAATATTCATAGCCATCTGTAGAGTTTCTGTAAGCATAATTACCCTATACTTTTGATGTTCGGTTCTATGGATACGCCTAGGATCTTCCGGCTTTGTTGCTTCAGAAGGAATCATCCACATTCGTCCTTTTAACACTGCCCCATCAATTCTGCCTTCTTTACAATATATGGCAACTCCGCTGTGATATATTCCATTTTTGCTACTTCTGCTGATGTTAAGTAATCCATCTCCCCTCCGTGGACAGTTAAAATTACAATTTAACGTTTTTATTATATTCGAGATAGCGAATAGTTTCAAGCACTTTTCTCTTTTACACTTTGATTTTATCCTCATATTATTATGTGCTAAAAGTTATTCTTAACTTTTCATTCACTTTCTTATTCCTGATTTACTACGCATATACGAATAAAAATTCCATATATTAGCTTTATAGGAAATCTTTCCTATACACAAATTGAGTATTATATTTTATTCCATGTCCCTGACACCATTGATAAATATCTTTCATTCCCACCTGTTCTCCAGCATCAATCCTATCTGTCAAATATGAGATTTTACCATATCCTGTTCTGAATTGACATGCAAATAGAACCATACATTATAATATCGGATTGCCACAATCTTTTTTTCCATATATGTCCCTTTCGTAAAATAATATGTTTTCGCCAAATATTGTACCTCTTTTGCGAAATTGTATTTAGTTTTGTTAAAAAGTTTTATTATCTCTTACCCCATCAATTCTGCAAATCACTTTCAAGTGCAAAACAAGGCATAAAAGCACAATTAAAATATGTATTTTTTCTAAACTCAATGCTCACAAACGCCCATTTTAAGCCATTCTTTCGCCTATTATAAATACCCAACATAGAAAACAGACACCAGAAACCACCAACAAATGGTAGGTACCGGCAGCGTGAAAGTCTGATTTAATTTCGTCAGTCAAACCGGTTTTGTCACCAAGCAAAACAGCTTCATAATTCCTGCTTCTTCTTTGGAAGCAAACGGTCCAAAGAGTTCATCATTGTTTTACGAATAGACAATGCATAATAGTACGGTGGTTTTTCAGCAGTTGGTAAAATAGAATACCCTTCATATTCATATAAATATGCCCGCATATGAATGCGTTTGGAGTAATCATACTGACGAACAGAAAATCCATCTTCTGAACCAAAACTTTGATACAAATGCACTTTACCGCGGATGGAACCATACGGTTCTATATCCAGCGCATTGCGTGTAGTCATAATAATTTTTCCGGATTGTGGGGATGCTCCATACCTTCTATTTCAATCTCATCTATGCGGAGCGTATAATAAAATTTTCCGTTATTTTCATAAGGTAATTCGCATAATGTACCTGTAATAACAGCATCTTTTCCGCTAATTCCGTTAAAGGTTCAATTTTCCAAACATGATACCCTGCATATACACTTAACGCAACGGCTGCTACCAGGCAAGCAATAGGAACTACTTTTGCTGTGCGCAATTTGTTTACAAACAGAGATAGAAAAACAGAAGAAAAGCAGCCTGAGGCTAAAAAGCAAATCCGCTTCCAAAATAAATAGAAACCGCTTGCACGGCTAAGTAAATAAAACCAATCAGTGCAAACGGTCTGAACATCTCTATTTTCCTCCAATTCTGTCGCTATGAAAGCAAATGATTCACGGAGCAATGAATTAGAGTGCTTATACGGAACAATTATGAGTGGAAAAACAATGGTAACTTCTGTACGAAAATAATATCATCGCGGTCAGCCGCATCTCCTTCTGCTAATACAGCAGCACTGCCTACAATATTCACTGAAAATTGTGAAGTAATTTCTGAAGCGCTGCCAAGGACTCTCCTGTGCTGATCACATCGTCCACAATCAAAACTCGTTTATCTTTTAATTTTTCGTAATCAGCTTGTGCTAAATACAATTTCTGTACATCTTCGGTAGTAATAGATTTTACTTCGACAGACACGGGATTTTGCATATAAGCTTTGATTCCTTTCTGGCAACAATATAATCTCCACAGCCAATACGAGCCATTTCATGTGCCAATGTAATCCCTTTGTTTCAGCAGTTACAATAATATCATGTTCCGGACAAATTTTTAATAATTCTTTTGCGCAAGCCTCTGTTAATTCTACATCTCCCAGCATAACAAAACCTGCAATGGACAAATTTTCATTAATCGGGCAAATAGGAAGCTGACGTACGCAATCACCAATTTGAATACGATAGGTCTCCATAGTTATGACTCCTTTTGCTTTCCAAATGTTTTACATTAAAACAAATAATCAGCCTGGAGGCCATTTCATAGAACGACCGCCAAGTAAATGGAAATGAATATGATGAACCGTTTGTCCTCCATCTTCACCGCAGTTATTTACAATGCGGAATCCATTTTCAAGCCCAAGTTCGCTTGATATTTTGCCGCAACCTCATAGATATGTCCAATGATTCCGCTATTTTCCTCATTGATTTCCATTGCAGAACTAATATGCATTTTCGGAATAATTAAAACATGAGTAGGCGCCTGTGGGTCAAGATCGTGAAATGCTATCACACTTTCATCTTCATACACTTTTACAAGGGATTTCTCCGTTTGCAAAAATACAAAAATGCAATCCATATTCATTCTCTCAATCTAATTTCTATTCCTTTATCATTTCTGATACTATGTTTTCTACCGCAGACAAAGCTTCATCCAACATGTTTAAATCTTTTGCACCTGCCATAGCGCTATCCGGTTTACCTCCGCCATTTCCGCCTGCAATTTGTGCAACTTGTTTTACAATTTTACCTGCATGTGCTCCTTTTGCCATTGCTTCTTTTCCTACAACTGCTGCAATGGTTGCCTTACCGTTATCAGTACCTGCAAATACAGCTACAATATCCGATCTGTTCTCTTTCACTTTATCACACATATTGCGCAAGCCTGTGCTACTTGTGCCGGAAAATAGAGCAGTGATTACAGTTACCCCGTTCACTTCTTTGGCATTTTCAAACATACCATCCACTTGGATAGAAGCCAATTTAGACTGCAGAGATTCGATGATTTTGTCTTTATCTTTGAGATCTGCCATAATTTGTTCTGATTTTTCACCAAATCATGTGGATTATTTAATTTTAGTACATCTGCAGCCTGTTGGATAGATGCAAGAGAACTATTTAGCAAATCCATAACACCTTGTCCGGTTACCGCTTCAATACGACGTACACCGGCTGCAACAGAACTTTCTGAAACTATTTTAAACATGCCGATTTTGGAAGTATTATCCATGTGTACCGCCGCAGAATTCTCTGGAATAATCACCAACAGATACAACACGTACAATATCTCCGTACTTTTCGCCAAACAGTGCCATTGCTCCTAGCTTTTGCTTCTTCAATCGGCATCTCTCGGCATTCTACATCTATTGCGCGTCTGATAATGAGATTTACTTCTTGTTCTACCTTTGTAATCTCTTCTGGTGTTAATGCCGAAAATGGGTAAAGTCAAATCTTACTTCCTTATCATTTACCATTTGTCCTGCTTGTTCTACGTGGTCACCCAGAACATTACGCAACGCAGCCTGCAGCAAATGCGCGGCAGTATGATTGCACATAATATCGCGGCGCAGCATAGAATGGATCCCAGCAGTTGCAGTTTCATCCACAATCAGTTCGCCCTTTGCTACAAATGCATGATGTAGGAATAATTTAGACTGATTTTTCGTAGTATCTGTCACATTTACCAAAGCACCACTATTTTTCTAAACACCTGTGTCGCCGACTTGTCCGCCACCTTCTGCATAAAATGGAGTTTGATCTAATATGACAATAACATTATCACCTTCTTTTGCAGAAGAAACACGTTCTCCGTTTTTACAATTGCCAATACTTTGCCGTTGTTTCTAATGTTGTGTAACCAACAAAAGCGGTCTCCGGTAAATCATCAAGAATATCTTCTTCGCCCGCCCATGCATCTGCACCCGCATTTTTCTGGCAGCACGAGCACGTTCTTTTGTTCTTTCATCAGACGATAAAAATATCTTCCGCTACTGCTATACCACGTTCCGCTAATATTTCTTAGTTAAATCAATCGGAAAACCGTAGGTATCATTTAAGCGGAATGCATCTTCACCGGATAACAAATTATTTCTGCGTGGTCAATTAATTTTTCTAAAATTTGCAATCCTTGGTCTATGGTCTTTGCAAAGCTTTCTTCTTCTACGCGAATTAACTTTGTAATCATAGCACGTTTTCATCTAATTCAGGATAAGCCTGCTTATTTTCATCAATTACGGTTTCTGCCACCTTAGCCAAGAAAGTATCCTGTATTCCCAATAAGCGTCCATGACGTGCAGCACGAAGAAGCAAACGGCGCAATACATAGCCGCGACCTTCATTGGATGGCATTACACCGTCTCCAATCATAAATGTAGTGCTTCGAATGTGGTCTGTAATCACTCGCAAAGAAATATCTGTTTTTCACTGTCTCCATATTGAACACCTGCAATTTTACTTACATGCTTCATAATATTCTGCACAGTATCTACAAGGAACAGATTGTCTTCTTGCATAATGCAGGCCAAACGCTCCAGACCCATGCCTGTATCAATATTGGGATGCTCAAGCGGCGTATAATTTCCATTTCCGTCATTTTCAAATTGTGTAAATACTAAATTCCAAAATTCTACATAACGGTCACATTCACATCCTACACCGCAAGTTGGAGAACCGCAGCTGTATTGCTCACCACGGTCAAAATATATTCGGAACAAGGACCGCATGGACCTGCGCCATGTTCCCAAAAGTTATCTTCTTTTCCCAGACGTACAATGCGGTCTGCAGATACACCTACCTCTTTGGTCCAAATATCAAAAGTTTCTGTCATCGTCTTGATAAATAGTAACCCATACGCGGTCTTCCGGCAATTTAAATCGTTAATTACAAAATCCCAAGCCCATTTTGTAATTTCATGTTTAAAGTAATCTCCAAATGAAAAGTTACCCAACATTTCAAAAAAGTACCATGACGTGCAGTAATACCTACGCGTTCAATATCCGGTGTACGTATACACTTTTGGCACGTAGTAACACGTTTAGAAGGTGGTGTTACCTCCTGTAAAATATTTTTCATCGGTGCCATACCGGAGTTAATCAACAGTAAACTATTATCATCTTTTGAATTAAGGAAAAACTTGGCAAACGCAAGTGCGCTTTAGATTCAAAGTAAGATAGAAAACGTTCCCTTAACTCATTTAAACCTGTCCATTCCATGCAAATAACCTCTCTCTTTGAGCAAACTATGATTTATCAAATTTTGGTAAAAAAACGGACTTCCCCATAAAATGGGACGGAAAAGTCCGTGGTACCACCCAAATTGCGTTTTTAACGCCACTTTCAATTCCTTAACGCGGAAAACGCTGCAACTCATCACTGCAGAGCGCTGCCAAAAGCAAGAAACCGGCTTGTCATAGTAATCTGGTTACGGTCACCTTTCAGCAAAATCCATTATTTGAATTTTGGCTCTCTGTTGCAACATTACCTATAACTTTTGTTTCTATACGCTGTTAATATCTTGTTCATTATAATATAACGAGTTCAAAAGTCAATGTAACTTTTCTCTTTTAACTAAAAACAAAAGATTTCTAGCAAAAGACAGCTGAAAACAGCTGTCTTTTATAAATCACTGAGAGGTAGTTTGATTTAATGGTGAAAATCCTGATAGCAAATGATCTAATGTTTCTTGGTCAGGATATGTCAACGTAATACAAACCATTCTATCTTCTTTCTACATAAAAGTTTGAGTAACTGTTGTTTGTGTTCCATCTACATCTCTTGTATAGCTATATGGTAACTCATAGAACTCTTGTTCTGCAATGGTGCGCTTTCCTTTGTTCACCAAATGTGATATCCGGTATGGCTTTTTCCATTTGCGTTTTTGTCAATTCAATATATTTATTTTTCGTCAATAGATGTATCCTTAGATACATCTTCTGCCAACATTCCAATATTTTTGTTGAGGGAGCATCTGTTAAATATGCTTGCATTTCTACTTGAATATTATCTTTAGAACCAGAAGCAATGGTTTCTTCTGAAAGCATTGTCATGTCACTTGGCAATGTGTATTGAATTTCCATCCACTCGCTGGTAATTTACTTTCTGTAACAGTGCCTTTTCGGTAATTTGAATTTGATTGAATTTGAGTCATTACCGAGCAGCCCACCAATATGCCGCATAACATGAGACAACCTAATAAACCACCAATTATTTTTCTTGTTTTCATTTCTTCCTCTTTCTAACATAATTACAAGCCATTTATATTTTCACATAACGCAATGAACTATCTTGACAACAATTCAAACATTAAATCGAAATTTTGCATACAAACGCCGTACAATAGTAAAGGATTTTCTACAATATAAATATCTTTCTTATAATAATATAACGCATACATACAAATGTCAATGTAACTTCTTTGGTTCAGACAAAAGATCATAAGAAAACAATAGGCAGTCTTTCTTAGACTGCCTAAAATTAGATTTTAATAAATAAAATTTATGATATTTTGAAAAACCTGCCAATAAATTATTGATAGAATTCTTCCATAGTGTGTTAAAGTCATACAAATCATTCTATCATCTATTTTTTACATAAAATGTTTGGTCTAGCGTTACACTTGTACCATCTATTTCCATAGATAAATGATAAGGCAATTCATAAAATGTTTCTCCTGCAACGATACGTTGTCTCACTTCATCAAACATAACTTTATCAGCTAAAGTTTCTATCTGGGGTTTTGAAATCTCTAGATAACGCTTTTCATCAATTGAAGCTAGAGAAGACAACTCCTCCGTCAAAATGACAATATTATCGCCTGAAGCATCATCTTTTATCGCTTGCATTTCCATTTGTACCTTGCCGCTAATAGATTGAGACTCAAGGTATTCTTCAGACATCATATACATATCATCCGACAAGGTATACTTCAACCCCATCCATTTGCTGGTAAATTCTGTTTCTGTAATGGTTCCCTTTTCATACGGTACTGTTGTTGCCTCAAAGTCATTTTTTGAAACGGTTGAAACAGTAGATGAAGTGGTTGATTGCGTATTATCTTCTGACGAATCAGTATTACTCGAACATCCCACTAACAAACCACATAGCATTAAGCAACTTAATGCTCCTCCAATTATTTTTCCTTTTTCATACTCTTCTTCCTCTTTCTAAGCAAATATAGAAAACTGCCAAAATCACTTTTCATTTCTGTTCAGCAATTTTGGCATTATTTCATTGATTTCTAGCTTTTCTTAGAATCGCCCCTGGTTTTACGGACGTTCGCATTTTGCAAACACAGTCATGGTTGCATGAGGAGCGGATTCAATCGGATCCATCTTTTCATCGTAAATCTCAGCTAAACAAATATCAAAAGCTCTCCGGGTTCTAAAACATCTGCTATATCACCACGGAAAAGCGATTTCGCTGCGACAATTTCAAAATTCCATTTTCCCAGCTTTCACAAATTGCAATTACATCATAATGACGCACATAACCACCTGTATGATATACCTGTCCCGGTTCGTGACCAAAGTAGAAACCAGTACTGTATTCACGGTGACTTATTTTATCTACTTCTCCACAATCCAGCGGCTGCTCCGATGTTCCAATATGCGTCAATCGCATGGCGATATGCATTCGTTGTAACAGCAACATAATAAGCTGATTTTGCTCTACCTTCTATTTTAATACTGGATACGCCCGCTTGAACCAGTTCAGGAATATGTTCAATCATACACATATCACGAGAATTAAAAATATAGGAACCGTGCTTATCTTCCGTAATATCCATATATTCATTGGGACGCTTTTTCTCTACCAGAGCATATTCCCAACGGCAAGGCTGAGAGCAGTCTCCCTATTAGCATCACGATTATTTAGATAGGCGGATAATAAGCAACGACCTGAAAAGACATACACATAGCGCCGTGTACAAATGTTTCTATTTCTAAATCCGCAGGTATTTTTGCCCGAATCTGTGCAATATCATCCAACGATAATTCTCTGGCAAGTACAATACGTTTGGCTCCCATATCGTATAAAGCATTTGCCATAGCATAGTTTACAATTCCGGCTTGCGTAGAAATATGAATTTCTACTTTAGGTGCATATTGTTTTACTAAATTCATAACACCTAAATCTGCAACGATAATTGCATCTACACCGGCATCCTGGGCAGCTTCCAAAAAGCCGGAAGTCTGTCCAATTCATCATTCCGAGGCAATGTATTACATGTTAAAAATACAGGAACATTTTTCTCATGAGCCTTTAGTACCGCTTCTGCCAATTGTTTGTTGGAAAAATTAGCTGAAGCAGTTCTCATTCAAACTCCTGTCCGGCTAAATAGATGGCGTCTGCACCATATGTTAAAGCCATATTCAGACATTCCATGTCACCTGCGGAGAAAGTAATTCTACTTTTGTTTTTCTTCTCTCGTAAGCCAATATGATTCTCCTTTATTATGAAAGACCAAGTTCTTGTAATTTTGTTGATGCTCTTCTAAAGTTTTAGAATAATGCTTGACCATCTTTATGGCAAAATAGTAATAATCTGTTGTTTTTGATTTAATGCTGCATTAATTGCATCTAAGCCAGGGTTGCAAATTGGTCCAGGCGGCAATCCTTTCACGTCATATGTGTTATATCGGCTTTTAAAGCTATCTACTTGATCCGCAGGAACTTCTTCTCTTGAGTGGTAAGGATACCAAACAGTTGGGTCAGATCCTAAAGCAGCAACACCTTTTTCCTCACCGTCTCTCAAACGATTATGGAAGATAGAAGAAATCATATACATATCATCCACATTCGCAGCTTCTGCCTGAATCATAGATGCCAATGTAATTACTTGATCCATTGTCATATTCATAGACGCAGCTTTATCTTTCATCTCTTGCGTAATTTTATCTTTATAGTTATTCAGCAACTTACTCAAGGCATCTGTTGGATTTTCACCGGTATAGAAATCATAAGTATACGGGAATAGATATCCTTCCAGCAGATAGTAACGTTCTTTATCATTTGTAATTGAGTTAATGGCAGAATAAATATCAAAATAATCAGAATCATTTGCAGCTTCCAATAATTCATCCACTGTACAAATATTATTTTCTTCCAACAACTGCGCAATTTGACGTACACTCATACCTTCTGTAATGGTTATCTGAGTTGTTTCGTTATCCAAGCGATTTGCATTGGACTGAATATGATTGATAATTGCTTCATAGTCCATATTCTTTTAATTTCGTACGTACCGTATTGATAATGGCCTTCTGATTTTGTAACTTTGGAATACAAAGCAAAAACTTGGTTTAGATATAATACCGTTTTTCTAATAGTTCACCCACCTGCTGACCTGTAGCATTTTTCGGTATTTGAATTTGAACAACAGAATCATCTCTGTCAACAGCAAGCATGTCGTTAATGTTTACCATTGCAAAACGCGCAATACTAAAACTAACAACCAAAATCATAACAATCCACATCCAGAAAAGATACGCTTATTTTTTTATCACGTTTTTCATTTCTTTTTCTGCTCTTTTGTCATAGTTTGAACCTTTAGATTCTGTTGTAAAGCTTGAGATTCCTTTTAGGAGTATTATGACTGTGACTTTCAATCTCTTCTGCCATATGCGGCTCTATATCATATTCTGATTTTTAGAGTATATTTCAGGTGAATCATCATGAATATCATCTAAACCTGAAATATTAAGCTGAAATTCCTTTGCGTTTTCTTTTCTTGATACTCTCAGACTTTCTCCAAAGAATCGGTCTGTTTATTTGAATCAGGAATGTTAGCTTCATCTTGATTTGGATTTTGCTCATCACGCATAATATTCCTCCTTTACTGTTTTTCTCAGATCTGCGAATGTAATTTTCTGTTACCAAGATGTCAACCGGACGATCAAAATATCCATGGGGCAATCCATACTGCACACAACTTGTGTAACAAATCCCTACAGTTACACCCTTAAATTCCGATAAAACCGGTCATAGTATCCTTTACCGTAACCAAGCGATATCCCTTTGCATCAAAGCACAATCCCGGCACAATGCAAAAGCCATGTGACAAATCCGTAACTAACTTACATTTTTGGTGTTTTGGCTCCAAAACACCAAAGTTCCCTTTTCCAAATCATCCAAAGAACGAATGTAGTAGAATTCCATTTCAAATGTACCTGGTACACATCTTGGACAGGCAATTTGCTTCCCATCAGCCAAAGCTCTTTTTACAATCGAAAATGTATCCACTTCTATGGATTTACTGATATATACAAAAACAGTGCTTTCTTCTTGATATTCCGGTAAATCGAATAAATGTCTGCGAATACGAGCGTCCATCTTTCCTTTTTGCAGGAGCATCGTCTCTCTGATATTACGATATTTCAGTCGTAAATTCTTTTTCAGTTCTTTGATATTTTCTTTGGATTTTTCACATACATTGTATCGACTTCCTCAATAAATTGGCTTTAGACGTATCACATAACACTTCTACTAATTTCAAGGCAAACTCAACAGAAACACCGGCACCTCTGGCAGTAATAATATTTTTGGTCGCAGCATACATGCTGCGGGAATTTGCACCTGTCAACTGTGTTCAAATCCTTCAAAACAGGTGGCCGTGATGCCATGGAGCAATTCCATATGGCCTAAAATAGAAGGCGCTGCACAAATAGCTCTATCGGGATATTTTGTTGTTTACAGTGCTTCAAAACTGTTTGTACAACAGTAGACTGTTCTAAATGTAAAGTTCCCGGCATACCACCAGGCAGGACAGCCATTTCTATGCCTGTGAAGTCTATCTGCTGTTCTGTAATATCAGCATGAATTCGTACACCATGGGCACCTGTAACCATGGTGGTATCTGTTCAACCGTTACCACTTAACTCTGCTCTTCTAAGCAGGTCAATGGGTGCGATTGCTTCCATTTCTTCAAAACCGTTTGCTAAAAATACATAGACCATCGTTTTTAAAATCCTCTTCTATGATTTTATATTATAAGTTTATCCATAATTTCTTTATGAATCGCTTCAATGGATTTCATTGTTCCGTTATCAGCGCAGGAAATAACATTCCAACCTAATTTTTCAGCACTATACAATGCAGTTTCACGGCATTGTAATAAAAAATCCATATTTCTTTCATGAATATCTTTCTTGGCTTCATCACCTTGATAACGTGAACTCAGTAAAGCCTGAGAAATCTCCGGCGGCACATCCAAATAAATTACAACATCAGGCTTTGGTAATTCCAATTTATGATATTCATAATCCTCTGCCCACTGAATAAAGTAGTCCCACTCTTCCTTCGGCAGTTTTGTCAGTTGATAAATTAAATTAGAAGTTGCATAGCGGTCTGCTACCAAGCAGGTACCGTCCAAATAATCCTGCTTCCAAAATCTTTGAAAACTGGCATAACGATCTACCGCATAAAAGATGCCGCAGCATAGGCATTAACACTGTTTGGCGCCGTTCCAAAGCGCCGCTTAAATACAATTTAATTAATGCAGAAGAATCTTGCTCATAGTCAGGAAACGTGAGTTGACGATATTTTATTTGTTTTGTTCCAAAGCTTTACAAAGTTGATTGGTTTGTGTTGCTTTTCCGCTTCCGTCTAACCCTTCAATTACAATAAACGGATACTTCATGCGTTTTCTCTCCAAGATTACGGAAAAACGCACGTACTTCTGTGATTTCTCCGCAAGTCATTTTTCCTTCCGAGCAAGCGCCTCTCACAATTGGGACCTGCTTTGGCAAATAAATGTGGAGCTGCTTGTTTGACCAAACGCAGCATTTGAATTGCAACATCTTGAATTTCCATTGTGCGCGTCTGCAACAGCGCAGTGTAAAGTTCATTAATGAGCGCGCATTAAAGGTAACAATCATCTTGGTATCACAGGCATTCGGTAGTACAAAACGTGCATCTTCTATCGCTTGTTTCTGCGCCATTCGAGTTGCCGTTTTTCATCTTTTCCTTTTCAAGCAAAGTTTTTATGTTTTCAGCTAAAATATTAGTTAAGTTTTCATAATGACGCTGGTCTTCTTCCATTGCTCGTATAAATTCTTCTTTCGCCTCAGGTATAGCAGCAATCTCCGGTGGTAAAACATATTCAAAGGCGTTTTCTGCAACATAACGCTGACTTTGTACACTGAAAGAAGCAATACGATGACGTGTAATTTGTGCCAGTAACGCACGGGACACGCCTTCAATTCCAAACGTAAACGTAGCATGCTCAATGGGACTTTCATGACCAATTTCTGAAAGCATATCAACAAAAGAAGCCACTTTTCAGTTAAACCTTCTTTAATTTTATCAATAGAAGAAGGTGAATAACACAACTTAGCTGCTGCGGCAACATGCAGTTCCGGCTGAGGTGTGTGAGCCAATAAGGTTACAATAGCCATGAATCATTCTTTTACTGAAATAAGTATATTTCGATAATTAATGGGTATTATAACATAAAAAATGCTTTGCAATTTCTAACATTGAAAGCTTTCAACGTTCTGACCGACAATTAAAATTTTAATCATTGAAAAAATCCATCTCACGCTTCTTTCGTTGTTATCTCTTGCTTCATGGTCATTAAATTATAAAATACAATTACAACTTTTAATTCAGGTTTGAAGCTTAATAGCGTAAACTGCTTATCTTTTCAAAAGATAAGCAGTTTACATGAATCTTTTGTGTAATTTCGTTAACAATACGTACGGGTGACAAAATGTAAAATGAAATCTAAAAGTATTGTCACAATTTTACTGCCAATTGCAGCATGGTTCCTGAAACACAAAAGACACGCTCTGTAAAACAGAAACGTGTCTTTCTTTATTATTCGTCATCAGGTATCAATAAACCTTTTTTATATGCTGTCAGTAAAAGAGACAAATCATAAATAGTATTGCTGATATCTTCCCCTATATCTGTATCCAAAATCAACACACGTACCATTTGTTTCAAAAACTCGGAACTGGATTCAATATCTACATGTTTTCAATTGCCTCTTTAATACCTCTAAACGGCGTATGAGATACAATACGCATTCCACGGAATTATAAATTAATGTATAGCCGGCTATACCTGTAGTTTTGGTATGCTTTACAGAAACCGCCATCAATTACAATTAATTTACCGTTTGCTTTAATAGGACTTTCACCCTTCATAGCCTTTACAGGTACATGGCCATTGATGATATGGGAAAAGCCTTGTGCCAAGTTAAATTCACGCAGAATGCGGTTGCAGACATCTTCCGACTCACAGAAAGTATAGTACGGATCTTTTTCTTCTGTCCAGCTGGATTTATCTACAATAAACATCCGTTCAAAGGTAGTCATTCTGGCTTTGCCAAACAAAGGAGAAGTTTTTCCGCACCATAAACACCACAAAATCTCCGTACTTTTCTTTTTACTTTCTTTGCTGGTAAAATATGCTTTGCGAGTAATCTGGTCTGCTAAATCTAAAAGTGCTTTTCCTTTATAAGGCACTCCTTCGAACTCAAACTCTGCAAATTCTCCCTCTTTTGTCATAGGAACACATGCATGGAACAATAGATTTTGATTAAAGCATTTATAGATACTGCCACAGGCGTATAAAAATTTCATATGGCGATGCAAGCGATCGCTTTCTATAAATCGTTAACCAATCCATCCAGAACATGTTGCTCTTACTCTGTCAAATCATATGGATGATCCGGGTCAAGTATCGGGAAATCTACAGTAGTAAGCGCATAGGTGTTACCGCTAATGGTAATACATTTATTATCATAATCAATTTTATGCAAAAGCAAACGTTCTTCCATTCCATATTCGGGATGACGTTTAATAACTTGCTTCTACTTTAAATAGAATGATTTGCAATTGCTCTATGCATAGCATCATGTAGTTTCACAATTTTTATAAGTTTGTGTAGCAAATAAAAGTAAGAGGACGCAAACTGATACCATAACCGCCTTCCAAGGTATCCAAACGTTTATGAGATACACTCGTTTTACAACAGTTGCCACACAAGCCGGATGTCCTGTAGAAGCACCCATCCATAAAATATCATGATTACCCCACTGAATATCTACCGCATGATGCTGCATCAGCATATCCATAATACTATCAGCACGGGGACCTCTGTCAAAATATCACCAACAATGTGTAAATGGTCAACTGCCAAACGTTTGATTAAGGTAGCCAACGCAATAATAAATTCATCCCCATTGTGAATGCTGATGATGGTATCCATAATATTACTATGGTAGCTTGCGATTGATATCTCCTTCTACGGAATGAAGCAGCTCATCAATAATATAACTGAACTCTTTTAAGCGCCTCTCTTACTTTAGAACGAGTATATTGGACGCAACCAATTTACAGCTTTCGATTAACTGATTCAACGTAATCTTGTACCAGCTTTCCAAATCTTTTATGGTATCATGTACAATTTCAATCGTTCTTCCGGATAATAAATTAATGTGCATAACTCTGCACGTTCTTCCACGCTCAATCTGTCACCAAAAATAATGTTGACTTTTCATGGATGACACCTGAACAGTTGTTTAGTATATGATAAAACGCTTCATATTCACCATGTACGTCGCTCATAAAATGCTCTGTACCTTTGGCAAATTCAAAATAGCTTTAAAGTTAATAATCTCAGTACAGACCGACTGCACAGTTGGATATTTTTTCTGAAGCTCTAAATATTTTTAATTCCTGTTTTGTGAATTGATAGTCTTCTAGCTCCATTTTGTCACATCCTTTTATCAAATACATAATTTATTTTACCAAGTTCTTTCTTTGCTGTCCAACAAAGGCCAACAGGACAATGGTCGCTGCCCATTACGTCAGCATAAATGACGCTGTCTTTTAAATAAGGACGCATCCTTTCTGATAAAACAAAATAATCAATACGCCATCCTGCGTTATTTGCGTGCATTAAACATATAGGACCACCATGTATAGGCACCTGTTTGATTTGGATATAACGTCCGGAAAGAATCAATAAATCGGAATTCAGCAACTCTGTAAATTTTACCGCGTTCCTCATTTGAAAAACCTGCATTTCCTACATTGTTTTAGGATTTTTCAAATCTATTTCTTGATGAGCAACATTTAAATCACCACATAAAATAACAGGTTTCTTTTGGTCTAATTCTTTAAATAACCTCTAAACGCATCTTCCCAAGCCATACGATAATCAATACGTGCCAATCCTCTTTAGTGCATTTGGTGTATAAACATTTACCAAATAAAACCGGTCATATTCCAGTGTAATTGCTCGTCCTTCTCCTGTGTGTGCAGGGTCGCCAATATCATATGTGACGGCTATCGGTTGCTGCTTGGTGAATACAGCCGTACCTGAATATCCTTTTTCTCTGCACTGTTCCAATATTGATAATAGCCTGGAAATTCAACTTCCGCTTGTCCTTGCTGCATTTTTGTTTCTTGAATACAAAATATATCTGCTTGTTCCTGCTCAAAAATTCAGGGAATCCCTTTGTCAAACAGGCTCGTAATCCATTTACATTCCATGAAATCAGTTTCATATAGTGTGTATCTCCTCCAATCGTAGTTATTGATTTATTATAACATAAGAAATTGCAAAGCAATTTACAGCTTACAAATGTTAGAACGTTCTCATAACAGCCAAAATTGAATAAAAAACCTTCCGTTTAAGCTGAGATTATCACTGTATGAGGTTATTATAATATATATTTTAATACAAAATTGTGAACTCCATTCTTACAAATAGCTAAAATTTTGGTAAAATATCAATTCATATTTGCATAAAACGATTTTTGCACTGGTATATTTCAGCCAGTATATAAACTTTTATTATCATAACGTTGTAATCTCATTGACATCTCATTGACAAAATTTTATTATTATTTTCACATGATATGAACAAGTAGACAAAACGTGACTTGAACAAATTAAATATTCGTATTATAATTACCATAATCTTTTAAGAAAATATTTGGAATCGATTTTATGAGCAATCTATTGTTACATTTGAAACCAACCAAGGTACCATCAAAGCAGAACTTTTCCTGATGTTGCACCTAACACAGTAAACAACTTTATTTCTCTTGTAAAACGTTTTTACGACGGACTTATTTTTCACAGAGTCATTCCGGGTTTCATGATTCAAGGCGGAGATCCTCAAGGCACAGGCATGGATACCGGCTATTCTATTAAAGGCGAATTTATAATGAATAACTTTAATAACGAACTACTTCATAAACGCGGTGTTCTTTCTATGGCACGCTCACAAAGTCCTAACAGTGCAGGCTCTCAATTTTTCATTATGGTAGACGATGCTCCTCACCTCAATGCGCAATATGCATCCTTTGGTCAATAATTGAAGGTATGGAAGCAGTAGACAAAATTGTGGCAGCACAACGCGATTACAATGACCGTCCTTTGGAAAATCAAATTATGGAAAAAGTGACTGTTGAAACATTCGGCGTAGATTATCCGGAACCTGAAAAGTAAGAGAGCCCATTTTAATAAAGGCGATGTAACCGAAAAGTGGAATGGATAACATTCCACTTTTTATTATCACAGAAAGCTGGTGTCTCATGCCAACATTAAAGAAATTTCTTCACTACTACAAACCCCATAAAGCAATGCTAATTTTGACTGATATTTGCAACCGTTGTCTCACTGGTAGATATAGCATTTCCGCAAATATTAAATGTATTAAACAAAAGCTTATTACAATGGACGCAACCACTATTTTACATTCCATTGGCTTTGTCGCAATCGGATTAATCATCATGTATTTAATCAAACTGTTCTGTGACTATTTTATTGCAACTTGGGGACATATTATGGGCTCCAGAATGGAAAGTGCCATGCGCAGTGATTTGTTTGATAAAATGCAGCGTCTTCCATTCTCGTATTATGATAAAAATAATACAGGCGAAATGATGACAAAATGGTGTCAGACTTATTTCTGAAGTCGCACATCACGGACCTGAAAACTTATTTCTGGCAAAACTAATCGGCTCCTTTATATTACTAATGATGGTACATGTACCTTGACTTTGA
>SCPP01001620.1_pt1 | contig 20016 bp, 16 predicted proteins | sample 6106811 | NCBI WGS metagenome assembly SCPP01 (sample SAMN10720449, study PRJNA508395) | human gut metagenome | isolation source: Participant 2 stool, 15 month | host: Homo sapiens | collected 2018
TGTGAACCGATGGCTGAATAAGGTGCTGTTCGGGAGACAGATAAAGTGATGGTTGGAAAATTATTCCACACCTAAAGAAGACACAGCAGAAGTTTTCAGACAACTGCAGGAGTGCAACTATGCGCCCCTGCAGTTAATATAAAGTCTTGACTATCGCTTTTCAACAGCAGCCCTCAAAGTCCGGTTGCTCCAACAGTTCCAGCGCTTTCCTGATACTTTCATTCGCGTCATTAATGACGTGATAATATTCATTCATATCCCATAAATCACGGGCTATCAATGCTTTCATCTGCAACCTCAGCAGAGGCAGGGCCTTTGATACTCTTCTTCATTATATTCCACTCCCATCTCCTTGCCGGTAGCAACCAGTTGTGCCAACATATCCGGAGTCACTTCAAAACGTTTGTAGAACTCATTGAAAGTCTTGTATTTGCCCAGCCACTCTTTACGATGGGCATCAATAAAATGGAAATGAGCTTTCATCAATGCTCCTTTATCACGCAACTGACGATGGTATTTAGTATAGAGTCGTATCAATCGGCACAAAATAATCGGGCATGATCCCTCCGCCACCATACACCGTACGGGCCAACCTATGAGAACTTCAGTGGGATCTGTCATTCATATCTTTCAATGCTCGTAAGGTTTCTGGATACAACGTCCGGCAGGCGTATAGCGGGCCACCGTCAGACGGATCATCGAACCGTCCGGCAAATCAATGGGACGCTGCACAAGCCTTTACCAAAACTGCGCCGGCCCACAACAACTCCTCTGTCCCAATCCTGAACAGCTCCGGTCACAATCTCACTGGCAGAAGCCGAAAATTCATCAACCAATACCATCAGACGACCGTTCTGAAACTCGCCCGTACCTTTGGCAAAAAACTCGCTACGAGGATTACGACGGCCCTCCGTATAGACAATCAGTTCCTTTTACCCAAAATTCATTGGCAATATCGATAGCAGCATTCAAATACCCCCCGCCATTGCCCTGCAAATCAAGAATCAAGTCTTTCATTCCTTTCTTCTGCAACCCGGTCAGCGCTTTCTTGAACTCCTCATGGGTAGTGGCGGCAAAACGGTTGATACGAATATAACCGATCTTATCTTTAATCATATAGGAAGCATCCAGGCTGTAAACAGGTATTTTATCCTTTTCACCGTAAAGGGGAGCAGTTCCTTCACCCCTCGGCGAAGTATTTTCAGATTCACTTTTGAATCTTTAGGACCACGGAGACGACGCATAATATCCTCGGTACTCATCTTTACACCGGCTATCAGCGTATCTTCCACCATGACGATACGATCACCGGCCAGAATACCGACTTTTTCGGACGGTCCGCCCGATACAGGCTGTATCACCAGCAAAGTGTCCTCCGCCATATTAAACTGTATACCGATACCTTCGAAGTTTCCCTGCAACGGCTCGTTCATTCTCTTCACTTCCTCCGGATCAGAATAGGTAGAATGAGGATCAAGCTGCTCCAGCATTTTTACGATAGCTTCTTCCACCAGCTTTCCCTCATTGACTTCGTCTACATAAAGATTGGCAATGGCAAATTCCGCCAGTTGCAACTTACGTGCCGGAGAATTCAGAAATTTACTCTCCTGAGCCTGTGCGGCTACGATAGAAAAAAAGCAGGCAATCAAGCCTGCAAAATACATAGTATATTTCATGGTCAGTCTATTTTCATTCCTTCAGGCAAGAATGGCGTCACATCTTTGCCAAACTGCAACAATTCTCTTACAATCGTAGAGCTGATAGAGGTTAGTTCCGGCTCCGTAAACAACAGAATCGTTTCTATTCCGGCCAGTTTCCGGTTGATATCGGCTATAGTTTCCTCATATTCAAAATCGTGTACGGTACGGATACCACGAACAATGAACTGCGCCTCCTTAGCTCGGGCAAAGTCAATGGTCAGACAATCATAAGCATCGACCTTTACCCGGGGATCATCCGCAAAAAGTTTCTCGATCATCTCCACTCGTTTCTCTGTAGGAAACCAAGTTTTCTTATTCTCATTGATACCGATGCCGATCACCACTTCGTCCATAAAGTCAACGCTCTCTTCACGACCGAATAATGACCGATGGTAAAAGGATCAAAGGTTCCCGGAAATATCGCTCTTCTCATATTTTTTAGTGATTCACTCACGCAATATCTTCTTCTACAACAAGGTTATCTATAATAAAATTCTGACGTTCCATCGTGTTCTTACCCATGTAGAACTCCAGTAATTCCTTTACCAGATCAGTCTTGCGGAGGGAAACTTGCTCCAAACGCATATCTTTGCCGATAAAGTGCTTGAATTCATCGGGTGAAATCTCTCCCAAACCTTTGAACCGTGTGATTTCGGGATTGGGGCTTAACCGTTCGATTGCGGCAACCCGTTCTTCTTCCGAATAACAATATACCGTTTCATAAACTCCTTTCTTGCGGTTACGGACACGGAACAAAGGAGTCTGAAGGATATATACATGACCTTTCTTTATCAAATCGGGGAAGAATTGCAGGAAGAAGGTAATCAGCAACAAACGGATGTGCATACCGTCCACATCGGCATCTGTTGCCACAATCACTTTGTTATATCGTAATCCTTCCATACCGTCCTCTATGTTCAGAGCAGCCTGAAGCAAGTTAAACTCTTCATTCTCATATACAATCTTCTTGGTCAGCCCGTAAGAATTCAACGGCTTACCACGCAAACTGAATACTGCCTGAGTATTTACATCACGGCTCTTGGTGATAGAACCGCTCGCCGAGTCACCCTCGGTAATGAAAATGCAGCTTTCCTCCTTCTTGTCTCCTTTGGCATCATTCAGGTGAAAACGGCAGTCACGCAACTTACGGTTATGAAGATTTGCCTTTTTGGCACGTTCACGTGCCAGTTTGGTCACTCCGGCTATAGCCTTACGCTCTTTCTCCGATTCTTGAATCTTCTGCAACATCACATCGGCCACATCCGTATGTTTGTGCAGATAGTTATCGACCTCAGTCTTTACAAAATCACCTACAAACTTATTAACGGTAGGACCACCGGGAGCCATATTGGTAGAGCCCAGCTTGATTTTAGTCTGACTTTCGAACAACGGTTCCTCCACATTAACGGCAATGGCAGCTACCAATCCGTTACGGATATCGGCATAGTCCATATTCTTGTTGAAATATTCCTTGATGGTACGGGCCATATGCTCTTTGAAAGCACTTTGATGCGTACCTCCCTGCGTGGTGTGCTGTCCGTTGACAAAGAGTAATATGCTCACCATACTGGCCGGTATGCGTAAAAGCGATCTCGATATCTTCTCCTTTCAAGTGGATGATGGGATATCCACAGCCGTCATGTTGTCGTTAAGCAAGTCCACCAACCCGTTACGGGACAGGATACGCTGACCGTTATAGATAATGGCCAGTCCTGTATTCAGATAGGTATAGTTGCGGAGCATGGTTTCCACGAACTCCGGACGGAAACTGTAGTTCTCAAACAACAGGTTATCCGGTTCAAAGAAAATATAAGTACCGTTCTCTTCTGTTGTATCTTGTGTGGTATCCGTCAACAAGTCTCCCTTGGCAAAGGTAGCGATACGCACCTTTCCATCACGATAGCTGCGCACCTCGAAACGTGAGCTCAATGCATTGACGGCTTTCACACCGACCCCATTCAGTCCGACGCTCTTCTTGAACGCCTTGCTGTCATATTTACCTCCCGTATTCAACACACTAACAGCTTCAATGAGTTTTCCCTGCGGAATACCCCGGCCATAATCACGCACGCTGACACGGAGATTTTCTTCAATAATAATCTCAATCTTTTTACCCGCCTGCATTTTAAATTCATCGATACTGTTATCGATAATTTCTTTCAAAAGAACGTAGATACCGTCCTCGGCATGTGATCCGTCACCCAACTTTCCAATATACATACCGGGACGGGTACGCACATGCTCCATGTCACTGAGGTGGCGGATATTATCGTCGGTATATTCTACGGCGGGATTGTTTATCAGTTCGTTGTTTTCTTCCATATTGACTTATCACATTTTTATACCTTAATTCCGCAACACTATTATAAATTAAACTTTTTAAGTACCTGAGCAACAAAAAGTTGCTCAGGATTTTGCCATGTCAGAATTTTCACTTATCTTAGTGTTGCAAAAAAAACAAGAGAATCCGACGATAGACATGGCGAAGATACAAATTAAATCTGAGAGACTCACTCCTTTTGGGGGATTATTTTCAATCATGGAGCAATTTGACTCCACATTATCATCTGTAATCGACTCAACCCTCGGTCTAAGGTGTAGATCGTTCGGTTATCAGTACAGCGAAATCATCCGTTCTCTCATGAGTATCTACTTCTGTAGCGGTTCATGTATTGAGGATGTCACTACTCATTTGATGAACCACCTCTCGCTTCATCCGACACTTCGCACTTGTAGCTCTGATACTATCCTCAGGGCGATAAAGGAGTTGACGCAAGAAAACATTTCATACACATCAGATATGGGCAAGACCTACGATTTCAATACGGCTGACACTCTCAATACTTTATTGCTCAATTGTATATTTGCATCTGGCCAACTGAAAGAGGGTGAGATGTATGATGTTGATTTCGACCATCAGTTCATAGAGACAGAGAAGTATGATGCAAAGCCTACATACAAGAAGTTCCTTGGTTATCGCCCTGGCGTGGCGGTTATTGGCGATTTGATAGTCGGTATAGAGAATAGCGATGGTAACACAAATGTTCGTTTCCATCAGAAGGACACGCTGAAGAGGTTCTTTGCGAGATTTGAACAGAATGGGCTCACTATCAATCGCTTCAGAGCTGATTGTGGATCATGTTCCGAGGAAATCGTGGAGGAAATAGAAAAACACTGCAAGTCCTTCTATATCCGTGCTAACCGCTGCAGTTCGATCTACAATGACACCTTTGCTCTCAAAGGCTGGAAAACTGAGGAAATCAATGGCATTGAGTTTGAATTGAACTCTATCCTTGTTGAGAAGTGGAAAGGTAAGGCATATCGACTTGTGATTCAAAGACAGAAACGGATGGATGGTGTGCAGGATTTTTGGGAAGGAGAATACACATACCGTTGTATCCTGACTAACGACTATGATTCTTCCGTAAGAGAAATTGTCGAGTTCTATAACCTTCGTGGAGGAAAGGAACGTATCTTCGATGATATGAACAATGGTTTCGGGTGGGACAGATTGCCCAAATCCTTCATGGCAGAGAACACAGTGTTCCTTCTTCTTACAGCACTTATCCGTAACTTTTACAAGGCCATTATTCAAAGACTTGACGTAAAGAAGTTCGGGCTCAATGCAACAAGTCGCATAAAAGCGTTTGTCTTCAGGTTTATCTCTGTACCAGCCAAGTGGATCAGGACATCAAGGCGGTATGTGCTGAACATCTATACCTGTAATAATGCTTACGCAGATGTTTTCCAGACTGATTTTGGATAATGCCTACAACTTATGGGAATGATATTGTGTATTGCCTCAAGTCACATTGTGGGGTAAGGGGATATTGTAGGCAGAAGTGGGTGCTTCAAGTTCAAATTATCTGCAAATTCAGTAATGAGAGGACGTGTAAACGCAATAAGGACGTTCAAGGGCTTAGTTGCGGATTTGAGGTTATATATCGTTGTTACAGAATACTCTTTTTATAAGCACGACGGCGTTTATGCTGCTCGGTCTTGAAATATTCCACTGGCCTGCACCTTTCCGTTCAGTTCCAGTTCCGGATTACTTTCGGCATACTTGAATCCCAGTTGCTGATATACGGGGATCAAGTCCGAGAATAACAAAGCATTGACACCTTTGTTCTGATACTCAGGTTTTACAGCAACCAGCAACAAATCCAACATAGGAGGATACTTATGCAGGAACAACACTTTCAACAGGTGATATCATCCCATAGGCATAAACGTCCCTTCGCTTTTGTAACGCTTCGGACAGAGAGGCATTGAAATCCCCACTGCCCCCAGTTTATCTTCGGCATCGGTCACCAAGGTTACCATACGCAAATCTACAATAGGCAAATACATCTTTATATACTGGTTGATCTGTCCTTGCGACAAAGCCGAGAAACCATAAAGCGGAGCATAAGCCTCATTCATCAACTCGAATATAGCCTGTCCATATTCGACCGCAATTTTCTTACCCGATGTATATTTCTTCACCTTCAGGTTAAACTTACGTTGAATCAAGTCACTGATACGCTTATGCTTATCAGGGAATTGCATCGGAATATAAATTTTATATTCCACCCAATCGGCATCCTTCTCGAATCCCAACTTCTCCATATGCTGTGGGTAATAAGGATAATTATAGATAGTCGCCATGGTGCTCAATTGGTCGAATCCTTCTACCAGCATACCCTCCGCATCAAAGTCGGTAAAGCCTAAAGGCCCCTGAATGGTATCCATACCTTTTGATTTACCCCATTGGGCTACTGCATCCAACAAGGCACGTGATATTTCGATATCATCCAGAAAATCGATCCATCCGAAACGGACTTCTTTTTTATTCCAAGTCTCGTTTGCGCGTTTATTTATAATCCCTGCAATACGTCCTACCACCTTGTTATCCTTATATGCCAGAAAATACTCCGCCTCACAAAACTCGAAAGCGGCATTCTTCTTCGGGCTGAACGTATTCAGCATATCATCGTACAAATCGGGTACGGAATAGGGATTCTCTTTGTATAACTCGTAGTTGAACCGTATAAACGTCTTTAGTTCTTTCTTTGAACTGACTTTTTTAATGGTAATAGCCATGCTGTATTTTTATAAAATTCGGGGTGTAAAGATAGAAGTTTTTTTGCAGAAAACTTATTCTTTTTATGGCTTTTTCACTGTTGGGCAATAAGATAGGCGGTATAAACGACATAACAGCCAACCATCAATGCGCCTTCAAGCCGGGTTATGGTACGTTTGCGGAAAAACCAGCCTACCAGCCACAACAACAGGGAGGAAGCAATCAGTACACTTAAATCGAGGTTATTTATATTCCCCATCGGAAGCGGTGACACCGTAGCGCTGCACCCCAGAACAAAGAATATATTGAACAGATTACTACCGATGACATTGCCGATAGCAATTCCCGGATTCTTCTTTAAAGCCGCCGTAACAGATGTGGCAAGCTCCGGCAAGGAAGTACCTCCGGCTACCAATGTCAGTCCGATTACCGATTCACTGACACCCCATGAACGGGCAAGCCCGCTTGCCCCGTCAACAAAAAGCTGTCCGCCGAATATGAGTCCGGCCAGCCCTCCTGCAATATACAACACCGATTTCCATACAGGCATTTCCTTTATCTTCTGCTCCTCTCCTGCCTCATCTGCCCCATTACGGGCGATGGCAAATGTATAACGCATAAATATAAGGAAGAAAGCCAGCAGAACAAACCCATCGGAACGGCTGATAACATTGACCGCTTCCTGTCCAGCATCATGTCATTGGCACAGACAAAAAGTACCAACGAAGAAAGAATGACTAACGGAATCTCTTTACTCATCGTCCCCTCACCTACTTTTATAGGGAGTACCAAGGCAGTACAACCTATAATCATCAAAGCATTGAATATATTATATTGCTGTCCGGTAAAACTTTTTCAAACAAAATAAATTAGGGCTGACACTTCTCACGAGGTATCAGCCCTTTTGGTTATCTTTGTTTTGCGAAAAAATATATAACCATGAGCAAAGATAGTCATTTTACCGGACAGCCGGTCTATAGTCAAGTGTTAAAGTTACTCGACAAAGAAGATTCTTCAAATAAGTCGCGAAACGAAAGGAAGCGAGGCTTACGTGAAGCGTTTTGACGGCTACCAACATCTTGTGGTAATGCTGTTCGGCATACTCAAACACTTTGATTCTCTTCGCGAACTTGAGATAGGCATGAAGGCGGAGGCTCACAAGCTCGGACACCTCGGAATGAACTATCTGGTTCGTCGCAGCACGCTGCGGAGGCCAATACGCCGTCCTCAGGAGTTCTTTGCAAGTGTTTATGCGTATCTTTTGGAGTATGCCAAATTTTAGCGGACAGCCGCCTCAAGTGCTATAAGGGGCAGACTCACGAGCCTAAAGACTGGGAGAATTTGCATGATGGATTCCACCACAATAACGCTCTTTGACAACATACTCAAAGGTGTCGGGCGGCACCGAAATCAGGCAAGAAAAAAGGCGGCATGAAAGTACATACAGTAATGAAGTATCATGTCGGCGTACCGATGGTGGTGCAGCTCACATCCGCCGCAAAACACGATCATTACCTGCTGAAGGAGGTGCATTTGCCAAAGACTCCACTTTGGCGATGGATCGTGGTTACGTCGACATCGCACAATTCCAACGTCTTACCGAAGAAGGCGTGTGCTACGTGACCAAAATGAAGAAACCTTAAGTACGAGGAACTTGAATCCATTACTTATGTCAACCCGCAGGGACTGGTGACGCACATAGACAAGAAAGTGCTTTTTACAAGAGGGGAACTCACCCATGAGGCACGTAGGGTGGAGATATTTTACGAGACAAAGAAGCCGGTTGTGCTGTTGACCAACAACTTTGAGTTCACGTTTGAGGACATTTCTGAAATTTATCGCCTCAGATGGGCCATCGAGTCGCTATACAAACAGCTAAAACAAAATTTTCCGCTTCATTTCTTCTATGGGGACAGCGTCAACGCCATACAAATACAGACATGGGTAGTCTTGATTGCAAATCTGCTGATAACAGTTCTGTCAAGAAGCATCAAGAGGCACTGTGCATTCTCGCAGGTTGTTACCATGGTACGACTTATGCTCATGTACTACGTCGATTTTATCGCATTCATGGAAAATCCCGAGAAAACCTGTAATGATTTCCTTGCAAAGGAGATGCAAAAGCACCACCAGAACCAAGTCTTTTCGATTAAGGGGCTTACTTTTGAAAAATAAAACCCGAAGTCCTATTTTACGGGGCTTCGAGGAGGATTTTTATGCTCTTTTGTGTTTTACCGGACAGCAATAAATATATTACTACCCACCACATTACCAATAGCCATTTCAGCACTGCCATTCAATGCAGAAAGCACACTGATAACCAATTCGGGAGCCGAAGTGCCGAAAGCTACAATGGTAAGCCCGATTACCAAATCAGAAATACGGAAACGTTTGGCAACCGCTGCAGAACCATCCGTCAAGCCATTCGCGCCAGCTAAAATGAGAGCCAGACCACCAATCAAAGGAGTGTATTCAACATAACAAAAAGTACATTTACAGTTTTATACCGCAAATGTACTCTTTTTCCCTAAAATAACTATTCCTATTTGGTGCGTTTTACAGTATAGATTACTTTTCCTTTCTTATCAATCATGTGCATATCCAGTTCTTTCTTGTCTGCCGTAAAGATAGAAAAGCCCGGTTCGGGACTACAGAACAGAGTGCCTTCCACTGGTTTTACCTTACGGCTCAACGAACCAGCCGAATTTACCACATAGTCGATATCACTGCCCGGCACACGAAGGTGCTGGAAGTTATGAATGTGTCCGCATGCATAGATATCCACCTTATGTTTACGGAGGATAGGATCCAGACGCTTCTGCATATCGCTGCGTTCACTGTCGTCTTTCGACGTTTCAGCATAAATGGGATGATGTCCGATTACGACTACCCAATCTTCTTTGGCAACAGTCAGTACAGAATCTATCCATGCCAATTGCTGATCCATATCTTGTTTACAGGCATCCGGATAAGTTTCGCTCTCGTTACGGTATTTGTCAATCAGAGGAGCGGTATCTATCATCACAAAACGGATGGCAGTTCCTTTCTTCTCGAAGACTTTGGTATAATAACGACCAGGCATCGACCAGCGACGACTCACATTGGTATAATCCAACACAGCCTGCGTATTACCCCGGTATTCATGATTTCCCAAGATCGGAAACCAGTCTATCATCAACTCGGGATGACTGTAAATCAACTCGTAGTTGGTCATCCAGAGCGGATCGTTAACGCTGCGCACACCTTCAAAATGGTGCACGTCTCCGGCTGCAAATACACACTCGGGACCAATAACATCCGCCATTTCTCCCATCAGCTCGGCTATGGGCTTCTGGTCATAATAACCGTTACGTCCCAAATCGTTGGCCATATAAAAATTCAGTTGTTTCTCCAGTCCTTTCCAATCTTGCGGAGTCTGGGCACACACATTCAGGCAAATAGCCGTACCAATGACGGCAATCCATACCCATGTCAATACTTCTTTCATTCTTCTAATCATCATCAACGTTTTCATATACTTATTTTTAGAAACTTATTTTTAAACCTGCATTCATTCTCACGCCATAATATTCTGCCTGCATAGTACGATCCTTCGTCCCTTGGTAATAACGGAGCGGCTGGTTCAGCAGATTGTTCGCCTCAGCATAAAAGGTCATTTTCACCTTCTTGCCAAAGGTATAACTGGCGTTCACATCCATATAGTTCACAGCATCATAATATCTGTCATAAAATGTACTTGGGCCCATTTCATCGATAAAATCAGATGCAAAGTTATAGCTCAGGCGCACATTCAAGCCTCCTTTTTCAAAGTAAAGAGAGGCATTCGCCGTATGCTCGGGAGACCCCGGCAAACTCAACCCGCTCTCGTTCTCACGTCCTTCGAAGTTAAAGTCCTCCACGCGTGAGTGCGTATAAGTATAGGTTCCATAGAAACCCACATACTTCAAGGCTGGAGCAATGAAGCCGAAATCACGCTGATAAGAAAATTCCAATCCCCACAGATTAGCATTTCCTGCATTCTTGGGCTGAGTGAAACGGGTATATTCTGTTCCTTGGTATTCATAGTTGGTCAGTACCTGATCTACGATGAAATCGTCTATTTTCTTATAGAAGAAACCTGCGCTCACTAAACCTACACTCTTGAAATAATAATCGGCACTCAAATCAAAGTTATAAGAAATAGTCGGTTTCAAGTCAGAATTACCAATCTTTATTTCATTATCACCACGGTTGATATTCACACTGGGAACCAAAGCTGAATATTTGGGCCGGCTCAAGGTCTGCGTATAAGAACCGCGTATCTTGAAATCATCATTTACATCCCATTTCACCAAAATAGAAGGAAGGAAATTCACATAACTGTTGGTCATGCGGCCGGTCTTGGTGGTCTTATCTGTCTCATCATCATAGTTACGGCCGGTATAACGAAGGGAAGTATGTTCCATACGGAGTCCCGCCATCAGGTTTATATCGGAAGCGAATTTATGATCAAACCGCACATACCCGGAACTTACAGTTTCACGAGCCTCAAAGTTCTCAGCCAATTCGGCTTGTACCTGTTCTTTATCGAACTGGGAAGCATCATTTAAATTCAATCCACCCACATATTCTTTACTGGCAAATGTTCCTACCTGATATTTGTCGCTCGGCATAAACTTATCCGTACTCTGGTCTACCGTATTTTTCAGGCTGTTGGTCATGAAGGCATCCTCGTCTTTCGGAGTATATTCGTAGAAGTCTATTTCTTTCTCTTTTGTTTTACGTACTACCTTCGCACCGAACTTCAGTTTAGCTCCATTATTTAAACTGGCCTTGAAATTGGCCGAGAATTTCATATCTTCTTCTTTGATGTCCTCCTGTTGTTCCGTCAGTTCCTTCAAGCTGAACTTATCACTCAGTGTCAAAGTAGAACCTGTTCCAGGTGTTGCCAACGGCTGGCGTTCATCACTCAAGTCCATATCAAATTCCTGCTTTTTCAGTTGGAAGTCAAGATAACGTTCATTAGGGCGTTCTTCCGTAGCTTTTGCATAACTGGCATTCCAATCCATACCGATTGCCCCCCATAAGTGTTCTCCGCCCAAAGCGAAATCCATGGTACGCTGACGCTCCAGACGGGCATTGCGATTATCGGGAGTACCTGCTTTGGTCTGGATGCGGACTGTGCCTTTTCCGTTCTCATCCAAATCCTTGATATTGGTACGGTAACGGTTTTCCCAATCGTTACGGTTGTTGAAGATCCCTTTGAAAGTCAATTTATGGTTTTCATTGATATCAAAATCAAAAGCCGCCGAATAACTTTGACGTTCACGGGTGACAAAGTACTGGCGCATCTGATAATCGCTGACATATACTTTGCCATCTTCATTTTGTTCCCACATGAATTCAGTATCATAAGAACCGGAAGGAGCATTCTGATAAGAAGCGGAGAGCAGCATGCCCAGTCTGTCATTGAAGAAACGATCGCCGTAAGTGAAACCTAAGTTCAACTGGGCTTTCGCTGATCCAGTTGTAACCACTTCCCGCTGTAGCATTGATAGTGCGTTTATAAGGAGAATTTTTTTTTTTGATGGAACCACCGATAGCATCGCCGTCCATATCGGGTGTAACGACTTTGCTTACTTCGATGGTCTGAATCATATCGGCAGGAATCAAGTCCAACTGCACGTTACGGGTATCCCCTTCAGCAGATGGGACACGGTTGCCGTTAATGGTGACGGAACTTAAATCGGCACTAGTGCCGCGGACCTGTCCGAAACGGGCCTCGCCTTGATCGTATTGCACATTGATGCCACTGATACGTTTCAATGCATCACCTATGTTTGAGTCGGGAAATTTCCCTACCTGGTCGGCAGATACAACATTAGTGATACCCAGATTATTCTTTTGTGTATTGATTGCTTTCTTCTGTCCTTGAAAAGCTCCCTTTACCTGCACTTCCTGCAGTTCCACCCCTTCATTCATCACTATATCTTTTTCTAAAGTCTTGCCTTCGGGGACGGTAACTTTCATTTCAATGGGGCTATAACCTACGTAGGTTACTTTAACTGTGTAAGTTCCGGGTTTCAGATTGGGCAGCGTATAAAAACCGTTCACATCACTGATTACTCCGGTTTTCAGATTTTCAACAAAGATGGAAGCACCCGGCAGAATTTGTTTTCCATTGTCTATCACACGTCCGCGGATAGCGCCTTGCCGGACAATGTTTTCATTTTCCTCGGCAAATGCATTTCCACAAACACCTGCCATCAGCAGCATAAGAGACACAGCTCTAACAACCTTTTTCATATACTTTTTTATGCGTTATAAATCTGCTGCAAAAGTAGATGGGTCAGGTTTCTTGAGAGTTACACTCTATTAAAGGTTTCGTGACAAAGGAGTTTCATTCCTGTTACAAGATATTCGGTGCAAGACGACGGATACAAAGCATGGACAAGGCTTACAAAACAGCAGAGTAAGATTTTTCTTACTCATGCGATCACTCTTTCGTAACTTTTGAAAAGGAACAGGTATAATATGATTAAGAAAGAAATACTTTCACAGATTATCGTAATGCTGTTATCCTTGCTATGGGTAAATGCACTGCTATCTGGATCCATAGGGAACTTACCGGACAGAAGAAGTCTCTCCGGACACAAAAAAAGAAGCTGACAGCCCGGATTATCTGGTTGAACTGTCAACTTTTCGACTACAAGCCTGAGAAACCGTTCTCTTTTGACCCTGCTACAATTTATAACTATAATCTTTTGTATTGAAAATCACATAAATATCCTAAACAAACACCCCCTTCAATAATTTTTAAATGACACTTTTTCCCACGACTGCTTATATAAATCGATCATTAGCTAATTCATCATACAAAGCCGCCATCCACCCAAATAATTCATCAGCTTAAAATACCAACTACTAGTTGCAATAGGTGTTCCACTTTCTCCTTTCTGCATAACAATCGTACACTTCACCTCGTTTTTAACAGGAGTATAGAACTTTATATAATCTATCTTATAACTTAATACAGGAAAAGATTCCAGCATTTTTGCGACTTGATGCAATTCATTGTTATCCAATTGAATAGGTTCATTCCAAACATCTGCCAAATCGGCTTTATAAAGCATAGCTGCGGCAGATTCCAGCTGACCATTTTTCGCATATTCCATAAATTGATTTATTAGGTTTGTTATCAAAACCGTATCAACTTCCGTTAGATGAGCTACAAATTCATTAATACTCTTCTCTTCTTTGCTTTGCACCTTCTGTTTTCCTGATTGACAAGAAAAGGTTGTTAATAAAACAGTCAACAATAAAATAAATTTCAGTTTTTCATTTCATTCTTTCCTCCTATTAAAAAAGGCCAGCCACTATGAATGGCCGGCCCTTATTTAAATTAAACTCAAAGTTATTACAATATTAGTTCTGAATAGTCTTATTGATATTCAAATCAACTTCGGTATAGATAGTACCCCACTTATAAGTAACTTCCAGCGGAACGCGGATTGTAAACTTACCTAAAGTAGTACCATTATTGTAATAATAGAATTTACCATTATCGCCAACCTTCAGAGCAGTAAATACATTGGTTGTAGATTTATCTTCACCGAAATACAATTTTACATTCTTCGTTACAGAAGATAATTTAGTAGAACCTAATGTTCCACCATTCAAAGTTGTTGTAGCGTTTTCAATATCAGCAGCAACTTTAGTTACGCCATAAAATCCATAGAAATTATATTTCTTACCATCATCACCAGTAGTATCTTCTGCTTTATCAAAATACTTGTCTCTCCAATCAATCAGATTCAAGGTCAAGCCTGCAATAGAAGCACCATTAGTAGCATCAATTAATTCATCTACATCTGACGGATCTACTGATACAGGACGCAAATATTTAGCATAGAATACGTTGTTACCCAAAGCATAATCTACATAATCGCAGTTAGCAGCATTAATTTGCAATTTAGCAGTAAATGTCTGGTCTTGTCCCAGCAAGTTGTGATCTGCATTGTTCAAAATATCTTTTGCAAAATCATTTTCTTGATATTCCATCACTGTTCCAGCAAGAACAACAACTGCTTTTGTTACAGCGTTATTAGTAGCTTGTAGAGTTTTTCCATCAGCAGATACAGTGATATCATATTGAGCACCAGAAGCACCATTCACGACATAAGCAGTTCCCTTCTTAGTCAAATGATCTTGAGGGTTAGCAAATACAACTTCCTTAGTCAACTTATCATTAGCAAATGCAGGATAAGTAGCGTCACTTGTCACGGTAATCACATTACCAGTGAAAGTATTCAAGATTTCGCTATCAAATGTACAATCATTAGAGTTATCGCTAACAACTTGATGAACATTAGCATGGATATCTGAATAACCAGAACCTGCTACAGCACCGTTCTTTTCATACCAATATTTATCAATCTTAGCAGAGTTTTCAATGGTACCATTAGGAGTAAAGTTCAAAGGACTAGGAGTCCAAGTGAAAGTAACATATACATATTGATATACACCTTCAGATACTTCATAGCTATAACGTACATTTACTGCAATACTCTTAGCACCAGCCTTAAAGATGTGATATGCCTGATTATTCTTAACTACCCAAGTCAAAACTTCAGTCATTTCATCCGCCGGATCCCAATTAGTCTGTGAAACCACACCAACCGGAGTAGTAACAGCCTTAGAATCAACAGTAATTCCATCATACTGAGTAGCATTTACCAAAGCTTGTTGCTCTACGTCTTCTACAGCACCATCCAATTTGAAATTCTTATGGAATTCATCCTTAGAAATACCAATTTCTTCCAATTGAGCCAGAATCTGTTCTTCAACTTGATGCCATGACAAACCAAGTTTAGTCTCTGTTTCTGTACAATCAACAGTATAACCATTAGCAAATGGGAAATTCGGGGTCAATACAACTTCATTCTGATTAGCAGTATCGGTAATCTTGAATTTTAAATAACCAACAGAAGCTATTTTTCCGCTAATAGTATCAGTCAAGATAACACGAACCAACGGTTCACGATCTTTTGTAGCTTTATTCTGAGTAAATCCCCAAGGTTGCTGCTTACCACCACTTGTCATCTGAGGACGAATAACAGAACCCTTCAATGCAGCATGAGCACTTTCTGAAGTTTCGTTATTACCTTTATGATAACCAACTAATTCGTAAGAATATTTGAAACCATATTTTTCTACAGTACCATCAGCAGCACGAACATCCCATTTTGAATGTGTACCTTCTTTATCTATATTAGTTCTGTGAGTATTAACCAAACGAGCAATATCGATACCATTGCTGTTCCAGACAATCTTGCAAACATGTTCATTATCAGCAATAGCTTCAGCAGCAGTTGTAAACAAGTGGCGGTCATTTGCATGAATACTATCTACAGCTGCCAATACCAAGTCCTTGTAATAAGCAGCCTTAACAGCAGCATAATCAGAAGTAACAACGGTATCCCCCTTACTTACTTGCAAAGCTAATACAGTTACTTGCTCATCATTTTCAATGTTCTTAATATCAGCATCTGTAAAATGAGCATTTACAGTCAATATACCCTTGGGGGCCTTACCGTTTGTAACATTAGTTTTTACTACTTTCGGAGCTGTCGCAGCAGAACGAGTATAATTCTTGTCATAACGCAAGAAAGTATATGCTTTTACATCACCTGGAACTTTTGCTACGGTAGGATTTACATGATAATCAGCTACCAAGTCCGGAATCATTGTAGTTGCTTCACCTACAACAGGAACATCCTTATCATAATTTCCATCTGCATCTACTTTAGCTACTGTCAAGGTTTTATAATTAAGACCAATAGCTTCCATTGCTTCAATACCGTGATAATAGAATGCAGGTTGGAATACTAACGCCTTCAAATCAGCAACCAAAGAGAATGTAGCAGATTTTCCATCTAGTTCAATGACATAGCCAATCACCTCACCAGTTTCTTCATCTTTCACTTCTGTAATAGAACCAACGCTTTGAGGTTTCTCTACACCTGAGATTTTTACATCTCCATAATACAGATAGCCATTGTTCCACTTCAACAGAGTAGGATCAAATGCCGCAGGAGCATCAGTTGTAGGCAGGGGTGCTTCAGAAACGACCTTGTCACCATCTAACAACTGTATCTTACCATCTACAACTTTCAAAGAGTAAGTGGGAAGTTCAGCAGGCATCGGAAGTTGGAAAGTTTCACCGTTACCGCCGGTAACAGTCAACTTACCTGTTGCCGCATCATACTTGACAGCTGTGACATATTTTCCAGCTGCGGCCTGTAATTCAGACAAATCTTTAGTCAGCTTGTCCACTTTCTCGTTCAAGCTGTCGATGTCATCATCATAGTCCTTACAAGATACAAATGTTCCTGTCGAGGTAACCATCAAGGCACCAAACAGGATTGCACTTAAAAACTTTTTGTTCATAATAGAAAAACTTTAAATTTATAAATTTAAAAAACTAAAATTGATTATACATAAATCATTGATTCTAAGAGCGAATTATTCTGTTCTCGAGCTAGAAAGCGCAAAGGAGACATTCCGACTATTTTACTAAAGAGGCATAAAAGCACTTCTAGAGGCAAAGCCACATCGCTGTGGGAGTTCTTCTAATGAACATTTCCCAGCATGGAGTAACTCTTTGGCATATTCCACACGGTAAGTATTCAGCAACTCCTTCAAATTGCAGTTGAAATACTTGTTTACCACATTTGACAGGTAAGTTTGGTTGGTGTCTATCATAACGCTAAACTTTTTCAAAGAAAGCCCGAAAAAAAAAACTTGCTTTATTTCAAGGTTATACAATATACATTTATATAGGGCACAATCCACCTTTCTCCCTTCAGTCCCCTTATTGGCGAACTGTAGTTCCCACTGGCGTTCAGCAGCCTTAAGAAGCAGGCTTTTCTGCCTATTCGAAGTAGCAGTCCGTCTGTGTCGTCTCAAGAATAGATAGTCCATATTTTTATTTACTTTTAATCTTCGCTTTAACATCTTCACAACCATACATTATTATATGGCGTGTCATCAGTTATACGATAGATCTCTTATTAAGAGATATATATTTTGTCGCAAATTTAAGCAAAGTTTTGAGAATTAGAACAATTTAGCAAGGAAATTTAATAATTGATTCAAAAACGTTTTCTGAATACATGATTTAGTCTTTCAAAGTATTCTTGTGTGAATGTATTTTGTTGATTTATTTATATATTCTTATATATCTCTTAATAAGAGATATATAATATTCCAACTTAGTATTTTTTCTATAAAGTTCTTGTAATAAGAGGATTATCTCCAAAATCAAAGAATAAAACCCAAGTAAACTTTGCCTTTTCTTTTATTCAAGTTTGTCTATTAAAAAATAGCTGTATCAGCTATAATTCACATAAAAAAACAAACCTATGACAATTGTCATATTACGGAAAAATATTGAATATTTGGAAGCTGATATTTTTTCATAACAAATAGGTGGACAAAAACAGCATAATGGTTTATGGCAATTGTTTCAAAATCTATCTGTAATCCGATTCTCCTTTACTATAAGGTATCTTCTGACAAAAGATAACAATAAAGAGATCATAGGCTGTGCCGACCTTGCAACAAACATATTCAACTCAGCCACATCAGAAAGTGCTATCATCTTTAGAGAGAACAAACACACATTTATTAAAGCAAAATACTAGACACACTGATCCCGTCAAATGGAGGATACCTTGTGATATGATATCCTCTTTTTGACAAGAAACAATATCTTTACCCTATTATCACAAGAATTCCCTCAGCACCACCATATTCGCTTTGTCTATCACGGTGGTATCCAATGCTGCCAGATAAATCAAAGTCGTTTTTTCCGAATCATGTCCCATCCCTTCACTTATCACAGAAAGAGGAATATGTTTGCCTCTGGCAACACTGGCCCATGAATGGCGCGCCACATACATAGTCAAAGGATGAACAAGCCCCAACTTTTTCCCTATTTCTTTTAGCCTTCTGTTCACCAAGCAAATTGAATTTTTATATTGCAATCTTTCATCTTTCCTGATATGAATTATAATAGGAAGAAGATAAGTCGAATAGTTTCCGGGATATTTATCCACTATATCCTGCATGCATTTCTCCCATCTGATGGAAAGCAACTGACCGGTTTTCTTTCTTCTATAAGTCAGCATACCATTATTTAAATCTGTTTTTTTAAGAAAAGCCATGTCCACAAATGACATTCGGGTATAAAAGCTGAACATAAACATATCACGCGCAAACTCCATTGACTGAGAGTGACTTAAATCCATCTCCTTCAGTTGTCTGATTACTTTAAAAGAAATGGCCCGCTTCACCGTTTTTTCCACTCCCGTATAGACGTGCTTAAAAGGAAAACGCTGTCTGATCACCCCTTTATCTACTGCACGATTATACGTTGCACGCAAAATACGCATATAAAAAGAAACGGTGTTCATACTTGCTCCCTGCTCCTTTAAATAAGTTTCATACCCCATCATCAACTCGGCATCCATATTGCTCAACAGAACATCCTTGCCATCCATAAATTTCATAAAACTGTTCAGTGTAGCTCTATACGTCTCACTGGTACGCAATTTTCCCGATTGTCTCAGACTGGCAATATTCACTTGCATAAAGGAAGACAGTGTCTTCTTACCTGAAAAGGATAATCTTTACTTCTTACTCTAGTTGATTCCACCATAATACTTGTTTTTAAGTTGATTCTTTTTTTCTGTAAAAACCTCAAGCCAAGATAAACGATTATTCCCAGCGGTCCTTTATAAGGTATGCAATAGGGGAGATTGTTCAAAGAAACAGGAATTTTTCACTGCATTTAAAAACAAAAACGCATGTTTATTCCTTTTAAAGAATTATATTTGTAGAAGAAAGCCACAAACCTGTGTCTATGATGAAAAGAATAGAATTCATATATTTATTGACGGTTTCTGTACAATCTGCTCGTGTACCTCGAAAGCAAATAGCGAAATTAAGGAAGTGATAACAGAGGTACACAATACTGTGACAGAAGCCATCACCGAGATTGTAGAAAAAGATATCAAACCCGAAGACATCAGGCTTGACAAGGAACTGCTGTATGATAAACATACTTTGAAGGATACCTATCCTTATAAAGACACCACCCGCCATTTCCAATGGGAGAAAATAAAGGAGCGGCTAGCATTGTTGGAGAATATTCGAAAAAAGCCGGCACAATGGTGCATCTTACAGAATTATAAAAACCGGAACGGAGAAGCG
>SCPP01000458.1_pt1 | contig 19920 bp, 21 predicted proteins | sample 6106811 | NCBI WGS metagenome assembly SCPP01 (sample SAMN10720449, study PRJNA508395) | human gut metagenome | isolation source: Participant 2 stool, 15 month | host: Homo sapiens | collected 2018
AAAAGGAAGTGAACGCTATGACCTGCGACGAGAGCTTGTACCGCCAATATCTGAGTGGCGACGATGAAGGGCTTAATGCCCTGATGAGAAAATACGGCGACCCCCTGACCCTGTATATCGACGGCTATCTGCACGACGTTCACGAGGCGGAGGAGCTGATGCTGGATGTTTTCGCCTACCTGTTCACCAAAAAGCCCCGCATCCGGGACGGCGGCTTCAAGGCGTATCTCTATAAGGCGGCGCGGCACATGGCGCTGCGCCATAAGAGCAAACGAAAGACCCTGTTCAGCCTCGATACGCTGACCGGCGAGCCGGACGGGCGGCTGCTGGCGGAGGAGGTCATCCGTTCGGAGGAGCGAAACCGCATTCTGCATTTCTGCATGGACGAAATGAACCCGGACTATCGGGAAGTCCTGTATCTCACCTATTTTGAAGGCATGAGCTACGCGCAAGCGGCGGAGGTCACGGGAAAAACGGTGAAGCAGATCACCAATATGGTGTATCGCGGAAAAGAGAGCCTGCGAAGGCTGCTGGAACGGGAGGGGATCACAAATGCGGAGTCATGAGGAGCGGGTCACGGAGACGAAGCGGCGCATCGCCAAAATTGAGCGGGAGAAACGGCGGCGGCGCAATACGATCGCCATGGCTTCCGCTGTGGCGGCGTGCCTCGCGCTGCTCATCGGCGCGTCCTTCGTCATGCCCGGCATTGCCGCAAACATCCAGACAGGCGACTATGCGGGCTTTGAAACGGCGGCCAGTATGTACGGCGGCAGCGCGGCCTTGGGATACATCGTCATCGGACTTTTGGCGTTTTTACTCGGCGTGTGCGTGACCGTTCTGTGCTTCCGGCTGCGGCAGATGAACCGGGAGGACGATCAGAACAAAGAACGCGAGGGGATTCATGGAGCTGATTGAGAACCTGCTGCAATTACTGACCACGTTCGTCGGCGCGCTGCTTTCGGGCATCGCCTACCGGAAAAGCCGCAGGCAGGCTTACTTCCTGCTGCTTTGCTTCTACGGCTGCTTTGCCCTCGGCGCGCTCTACTGGACGCTGTATCTGCTGCTGTTCGATACCACGCCCCGGGTCTTTTATGTGTCGGAGTTCGGCTGGGTGGCCAGCCTCATCTTCCTGCGCATTTTGCAGGCCACTCTGGCGGGAGCAGATGAGCGAGGCTTCCGCTGCCGCAGGGCGTGGCTCGCGCCTGCGTTCGGCGTGCCGCTACTGACGTTCTACTGTGCTTTCGGGGACATTCTCTCCAACCTGATCTGGTGCGGCATGATGATCGTTCTCTCTTACTGCGCCATCCGGGGGTTGGTATACGCCAATGGGCAGACGGGCGCGGCGCGGAATATGCGGTGGTTTCACATAGGGGTGCTGTGCTTTGCTGTCTCGGAATATCTGCTTTGGACGGCGGGCTGCTTCTGGCCGGATACTTCTCCCGCAAGCCCCACCTTCTGGTGCGATATGCTGCTGACGTTTGCCATTCTGGGGCTGCTGCCCGCCACGAGAAGGGCGGTGGACGCATGACCTACATCGAAAACATCTTCCTCTGCATGGTATCTCCCCTGCTGGTGGCCGCCCTGTGCATGGGCAGGCGGCAGCTCCGCTTCTTCCCGTTCATCACCCTCGCGGCGGTATGTCAGGCGGACGCCCTTGCCGCCACGGCGGAGATTGCGCCGGTGGTGGAGGAAATCATGAAGTTGCTGCCGCTGGTGTTCTATCTTCTGGTGTTTGAGCCGGAGGGGGATAGAATCAAGCCCGTCGCCATCACGATTGCCCTCGCCTTCGCCACCTTTGAAAACGTCTGCTATCTCATCCAGAACGGCGCGAACCGCTTCTCTTTCATCTTCTTCCGTGGCTTCGGCACGGGCGCGATGCACGTCCTCTGCGGCCTGATCGTGGGCGGTGGCCTTGCATACACGTGGCAGCGGACGTGGCTGAAGGTGGCTGGCACCTGCGGGCTGCTGGGCGCGGCCATCACCCTCCACGCCATCTACAATCTGCTCATCGCCTACGGCGGCGCGGCGCAGTACATCGCCTACGCCCTGCCGGTGCTGCTGGTGGCGGTGGGAAGGTTGTCCGCTTTCCGCTTATCGCGGAGAAAATAACCGAACATTCCCTCCTTGAGAGCTGCTTTTTGGCGGCTCTCAATTTTTTTGAAAAATTTTGCGTTTTGGGTGAGAGTTTTTTCGATTTTTTGTACCTATATAAGTGAAAGGGTTTTTATCACAGTTCCAGACAAACCGGAAAGGGGGGGGCAAACGAAATGTACGATACCGCAAGACGGGTCGCACTCGTCAAGCAGCGGGTGCGGGAAAACACCCGCCGAAGGCAGCGGCGCGGCATCTATGGACTGAGCGCTATGTGTATGCTGCTGTTCGCGGTCTTGATGCAGGCGGCGGGCACGGTCGTCGCTCCGGGGCAACCGGAAGCATGGGGTGCGTTCGGCGCGATGCTGCTGCGGGAGGACGCGGGGGGCTACGTGCTGGTGGCCGTTGTCTCCTTTGCAGCGGCGGTGGTCATCACCGCGCTGTGCTTCCAGCTCAGAAACAGAGAAAACCAGAAAAACGACGGGACGGACAAGCCGAACCGACACGAACAGGAGGAGAAAAGCCAATGAAAAAACGAATACTTAGTATCCTGCTTCTATGCTGCATGGTGCTGACGCTGCTGCCGACGGCGGCCTTTGCTGCGGGCGGCGCAGTCCGTCCCGCTGCCACCCAATACACCTATACGCTGCATTACGATGCCAACGGCGGAAGCGGCGCGCCGCCAAGTCAGAGCAAGACCAGCTCGGAATTATCTGTATGGATTCCCATATCGGACAAAATTCCAACCCGTGACGGATATACCTTCAAGGGTTGGGCAGATAGTCCGAATGGGGAACCAAAATATCTTTGCGAAGAGGGATATTATTGGAATTGCCTGATGGTACATCCGTCTTTGAGCGAAACCATCTATGCTATATGGGAGGTGCACAATCATAGCTGGGGCGAATGGACCTCCAACGGCAACGGAACGCATAAGCGCACCTGCTCGCTCGACAGCAGCCATACCGAAACAGGCAAGTGCTCCGGCGGCAAGGCTACCAGCACGGAGAAGGCTGTCTGTGAAACCTGTCATACGCCTTACGGAGAGCTTTTGCCGCCCGCCCAAGCGTTGGCAAGCGTCAATATTACCTTTCCCGCGCCCAAGGCGGGGGAAAACATCAGCAAAGCCATGAAAGCCGCCTCCGGTAACGCGGACAGCGGCCTGACACTCTATCTCACCGGTCCCGCGCTGTGGAAGCAGGGTGAAGAACCGGATAAGCTGGATGAGAATGCCGCTTATGCGGAGGGGAACACCTATCTGCTGAATTTCACCTTCTACACGCAAAAGCCCATCACAGATGAGACTGTCCTGACCTACAACGGCAAGCCTATTACGCGCTATGCAGACTATCAGGCACTTACCGAGGCGCTGGACGCCTATGACGGGAAACAGGACGCCTACCTCGGCTGCGTTCTTTTCAGCGCGGAGGGCACCGGCGATCCTGCGATGGAAGATCTGAAGGATCTCTATCTTCTCTCCCTCTACGCCTTTGTCCGCGTACCGGAGGCGCAGATCCCGGAGGATACAGTTGACGAGCAGTTTTCCCTTGCTCCCGGCGGCAGATACTATTTTGACCTGTCGGCGATGGATATTCCCGGAACGGCAAACAGCAATCTGCCGGACAGCACGCTGCATTATGTGCCGTTTACCTACACCGGCACAGTGTATGCCTATTCGCTGAGCAGCAATTCCAGCGGTGTGGCAAGATCTTCTCAAGCAGCGTCGACCGCAGCAAGCAGCAGCGCACAGTATGGCTATGCCCGCGACCACAGCCTGTTCATTGCGGATTACGCCGTGACCCATAGCGTGAGCTGGCTTGATTTGAATGCGGCAAGCCTTATTTTCGGAAAAGACTATGCCAGCGGAAATATAAGCTATGCGCTTCGCGCACCGTCCGTAGGAAGCAAGCACAAGTCGGCCAATGACGCCGATGAACACGGCGATCCGGAGAATAACGAATGGGACGCAATCCTGAACAAAGCGCGTCAAGATTGGCAGGATAATACAACAGGCTACATCAAAAACTGGAAAGATATGTACTCCACGGGACAGGATACAGCCGAGTCTCCATCTACCGGCACCTCGCAGCGTATGAAGCGCGGGTACACTTCGGTTCGCTGTCTGAACCACAGCAATGCAGGAACCCCGTTTCCATACGACGGCTTCCGCCCCGTCCTTGAAGTCCTGCACGCTGATACGCTCGGCTCTGACGCTCTCAAAACCGTAGTGCTCGACTTAAACGGTGGCAGCATTGGCGATGCCACAGGCACGGTGAACATCGTTGTGAAGAACGGCGAAAGCTTCACCGCCCCCAGCGGCGAGGGTCTGACCCGGCCGAATGGTAACACCGACAGCTATTTCTGGTGGCTGGGCAGCGATGGGGAGAGCTATGTCCCCGGAGCGATGATCCCCGCCGGTGTAACTTCCCTGACAGCACAGTGGACAGCCCTGACTTATTCCGTGACGCTGCATGAAAACGGCGGTACGATCAGCAGCGGCAATGTCACCTGGTACAACTACGGCGAGGGCGCGACGCTCCCGACAGCAGGCGATATGACCCGCGAGGGCTATACCTTTGCCGGCTGGTACGATAACGAGGTGCTGACCGGCAACCCCATTACGGAAATCAGTACTGACGAAACAGGGAACAGGACATATTGGGCGAAGTGGACGGTCAATCAGTACACCATCACCTACGATCTGGCCGGCGGCACTGCGGAGGGCAATCTCGACACCTACACCATTGAGACGGGGGCTTTCACCCTCAAGAACCCCACCCGGCCCGGCTACACCTTCACCGGCTGGAGCGGCACCGGCCTGACGGGCGAGGATAACCTGACCGTCACCATCCCGAAGGGCAGCACCGGCGACCGCAGCTATACGGCACACTGGCGCTACAATGGCGGTGGCGGTGGCAGCAGCTACAGCTACTACACCATCAAGGCAACTGCCGGAACTGGCGGTTCTATTTCTCCTTCCGGCAATGTCAGCGTCCGCGAGGGCAGAGATCAGACCTTCACCATCACCCCGGATAAGGGCTATGCCGTTTCCAACGTCAAAATCGACGGCAAGAGCATCGGCGCGGTGAAGTCCTACACCTTTGAGAATGTCAGAAGAACCCATACCATCGAGGTCAGCTTTATGAAGGCCAACGGCAACCCCCAGACCGGCGTGTTTGTGGATGTTGCCACCGGCAGCTATTATGAGGACGCGGTGGATTGGGCAGTGGAAAACGGCATCACCAAGGGAACCGATGATACCCACTTCTCCCCGGATGGCATCTGCACCCGTGCGCAGGCCGCGACCTTCCTGTGGCGTACCGCTGGCAGTCCCAAACCCGAAACCCGCACCATGCCGTTTACCGACGTCCCCGCGGGCAGCTACTATTACGACGCTGTGCTGTGGGCGGTAGAAAACGGCATCACCAAGGGCACCAGCAACACCACGTTCAGCCCCAACATGACCTGCACCCGCGCCCAGATCGTCACTTTCCTGTGGCGTTCTGAGAAGTCCCCGGCAGCGGGTACAGCCAATCTCTTTGCCGATGTGAAGTCCACCGCCTACTATGCTGATGCGGTACTGTGGGCGGTCAAGGAGGACATCACCAAGGGAACCACCAACACCACATTCAGCCCCGACGCGGATTGCACCAGAGCGCAGATCGTGACCTTCCTCTGGCGCTGCAAGAAGTGATCGGCTGACATACGGCCAAGCAGCAAGACCGCTGACATGACCACATAAGCGAACATCGGACAGCGCAGCGGACGGGCATCTCGCCCCGAAGCTGCGCTGTTCTCTTTTCGCTATTCCCGGCAGAACGCCTTCCGGCACATCTGCGCCTCAGCCATCAGCGACTCCCGCGGGAGATCGTTTCCTTCGCCTCCCGCAGTAAGGACGAGTTTGTGAGGCTGGTCATGGACAGTGACCTGCGGCAACGTGACCGGAATATTGCAAAGCGGAAACGGCAGCTTGCCGATTCCGAAAAGCGGATCACAGAGTTGGATGCTATCTTCAAGCGGCTCTATGAGGACAACATTTCGGGCAAGCTCTCCGATGAACGCTTTCAGAAGCTCTCTGCGGACTATGAGAAGGAAGGACAGGAGCTCAAGGTGCTGACGAGTCCCCTTCGGAAAGAAGTGGAGCTAGGGAAAAGCAAATCGGCGGATGTTGATCGTTTTCTCTCCGTTGTGGAGAGGTACACGGATATCCCGGAGCTCACGCCCTGCATCCTCCATGAGTTCGTGGAGAAAATCATCGTCCATGCGGCCAGCGACCCGAAGGGCAAGAACCGGATGCAGGAGATCGATATTTACTACAAGGGTATCGGATCCTTGGAAATGTCAAAAGTCACGGCATCAATGGAAAAATGAGAAAACGGTACAGCCGAAGCTATACCGTTCTCTCTTTCCTCACGATGTTTTCTTATCGGGAGCTGCCTTGCCGCTCTTTTCGTTTTACTCTATGCTTTCGCTCTGCTCCGACAGATGCAAATCCAAATCTCGACCGCGTGTGCAAACACTGCGAATGTGCACTTAGCTGTGGATTTCATCAACCGAATACAAAATCACGTCATTTCGCGTAGCATACTGTCGAATTCCCGCAGAACTCCACGGCTCTACATCATACAGCGGATACTTAGCCGGAAATACAGTCAAATTCTCCTGTATCAAAGTGCAAAGGCGTTGTCCCACCGTTCTGCCAAAGCGGTATCGCGATACTGCTGCATAATATACATCAGCTTTTCCGTAATATCCCGCTCGGCCGTTGAGGTGTAAAATATCTTATATCTTTGCGGCACGACTCTGAATCAACTCCTTTACTTTAGCGTCCACATCGCACTGCGCAGAGATGCGTCCGGCAGCAATAAAACCATCTCCTTGCAGTACGATTGTATTCCAGTCTTCCGCTAAGAAGCAGGTCGATCTGACAGCGTACCGGCCCTCTCCGTCCGGCGCACGGTTATTCTTAGTGCGGATAAATCTCAAAAATCCCCTTTCCGCTTTTAAGCTGCCCGTATAGCAGCACTTCTGCCAATCGGTTGCAAGGATTCTCCAAATCGCTGAAGCTGCATTTGTCCATGCTATTCAGAAGGTACCCTGTCCTTGCTCCTATCCGGCCAGAGAAATCGAGCATTCAATAAAGAACGTGCGTTCTCTTTACCGCAAATCATACTGTATTTTCGTATTTTTCGCAAAATCAATTCATCTATCGTGTTGATTTATGCATTCTTTCTCAGCAGCAGTTCTCCCGCAAATCTGCGGCTGCACCTGCAGGAGCTCCGCTGTTCCCTGTTCTCCGGTTTGCATTTTTGCCTGTTTCGTGGTATATTTCTAATATATGCCGTATGACTTTGTAAGCGGTCATACGCGTCAATCTGCGAACACATCATACAAAGGTGGGGAGCAAAGATGAACGGACCTACATTACAAGTGCAGATGCTCGGGCAGTTTACCCTTCGATACGGCGACCGCACCATTTCCGACAGCGACGACCGCTCCCGCCGGGTATGGTCACTGTTGGCCTATATGCTGTATAACCACGGCCGCTCGTTCGCACAGGAGGAGCTGATCCATCTATACTGGAGAAACAGCGAGAAAAGCGCGGATCCCGGAAATGCGCTCAAATCAATCTTTCACCGCATTCGCACCGCGCTGGACAAACTGCAGCCGGGACTTGGCCGCCTGCTCATCCGCCGCAAAGCAGGCCGATACTTCTGGAACAACATTATGCCGCTTTCCCTCGATATTGAGGATTTTGAGGCGCATTTTCATGCCGCCGAAGCCGCCGGAGATGACGATGTCCGTCTGGCGGAATATCAGGCTGCACTGGCACTGTATGCCGGCGATCCGCTGCCGCGCATGACCGATGAAATCTGGACTATTCCAATCGTGGCCTACTATCACAGCCTGTACACCCGTGCGGCAGCCGGTGCGATCGAGCTGCTCGAAAAGCAGGAGCGCACCGCCGAAGCCGTTGCGCTGTGCCGTCGGGCGATTCATATTGAGCCGTATCAGGAGGATCTGTATGAGCACCTCATGCGCGGTCTGCTCCGCACCGGCGATATGAAGGGCGCTATGTCGGTCTACGAGGAAATGAGCGAGCTGCTGCTTGCGCATTTCGGCGTTATGCCGTCCGAGACGCTGCGCACGCTGTATCGTCAGGCGACACGCACCGTAAACGACCGCACACTGACCATGGACGAGGTTTGCTCTCAGCTTGAGGAGCCCGCGCCGCACAGCGGCGCCATGGTATGCGAATACGACTTTTTCAAGATTCTGTACCGTTCCGAAGCCCGTTCGATCGCGCGAAACGGCCATTCAGCGAATATCTGCCTGCTGTCGGTCTCCGGCAAGGACGGCGAAATGCTTGCACGCCGCAGTCTGGACCCCGCAATGAACAATCTGCAAGTGCTTGTCCAGAACAATCTGCGCCGCGGCGATGTGATCGCTCGATGCAGCATTTCGCAGTATATCATCCTGCTGCCGCAGGCGAATTACGAAAACAGCCGCATGGTTGCCGACCGACTGGTAAGCGCGTTTTACCGTCGGTATCCGCACTCGCCCGCACGGCTCCGCTATACGGTGCAGCCGCTGGCATAATCAGACTTTCAAAACAACTGCGTGCCGTCTATCCCACGCACAATAAAGGAGATAAACATGGGTAAACAAAGCTGGAAGCCCGGCAACATGCTCAATCCCGTTCCGGCGGTGATGGTCAGCGTTGCCGATGAAGCGCACCGTCCCAACATCATCACGGTAGCGTGGGCCGGTACGATCTGCACCAACCCGCCGATGGTGTCGATCTCGATCCGTCCGTCACGGTATTCTTACGATATTATCGAAAAAACCGGCGAATTTGTCATCAATCTCACCACCGAAAAACTGGCGCGCGCGTGCGACTACTGCGGCGTTGTCAGCGGCCGTGATGTGGATAAATTTGCGAAAACCGGTCTGACGCCCATGCCGGTTGAGCATATCAGCGCACCCGCTATCGCGGAAAGCCCGGTCAACATCGCCTGCCGCGTCACCGAGAGCCGCGCACTCGGCAGCCATACCATGTTCATCGCCGAGGTGGTCGGCGTGACGGTTGATGACGAATATCTGGACGAAAACGACCGGTTTCATATCAACGATGCGAACCTGATTATGTACTCCCACGGCGAGTATTTTGCGCTTGGCAAGTATCTCGGCAAGTTCGGATACAGCGTGCAGAAGAAGAAAAAGAGGAAGAAGTAAGGCGTTTTCAACTGCATACTATTGGCTGAAATATCAAATCGGAATTTAAGGAGGTCTTGTATGAAGAAAATAGTATGTACAATGCTATGTATTATGTTTTTATTTGGTTTGAGTGCTTGTGGTGGAGATGTCAGTGAAGTAAAAACTCATAATGTTGAATCTGAGAGCTATTCAGAAGAGGATATTAAAGCCGCTATTGACACAATAAAAAAGGAGTTTAAGAGTGACTGGAAAGGATGCACTCTCACAGAAATTTACTATGCCGGAGATGACTGCACGAAAGATCATAAAGATTGGGCAGACAGAAACAATGCAGATGAAGTCATTGTTTTATTATCTTCATTCGATGTTGATTCATCTGGTGGAGACGGGTCTTTGAATCCAAATAGTACATACAGTGATTGGAAGTGGATTTTAGTTAGAACAGATGGCGGAAAGTGGCAGCATGTTGACCATGGATATTAAGTCAAATTCCAGTTTTCCGCACCATGCAACCCAAAACAACGCAAAACCGGCATCTTTGAAGTGACCCCAAAAAGTTAGACAATATTTTGAAGTAAAAATTGTTCAAGCAGCCGAAAGGGCTTGCTGTCTGTGAATTGCAGGCGGCAAGCCCTTTAGCTTTGCCTTGATTCTGCGGTTGTTGTAGTAATCTAGATATTCGATCAGTTCCAGTTTGAAGTGTTCCATGGAGCGGAACTCCTGCAAATACAGTAGCTCACTTTTGAGCAGCCCAAAGAAATTTTCTATCACAGCATTGTCCAGACAGTTTCCCTTGCGGCTCATGCTCTGGCGAACACCTTTCTCCCGGAGCATCTGTTGGTATTGTTTGTGTTGGTACTGCCAGCCTTGGTCAGAATGGATAATGAGGTTTGTTCCGTCCGGAATTTTGCAATGCCTCGTTCAGCATGGTCGTCACCATGCTGAGCACAGGACGATCCGATATGGTATAGCTGACCAGATCGTTGCTGTGCAAATCGAGAATCGGGGATAGATAGAGCTTTTTTCCGAACAGGCTAAACTCCGTCACATCCGTGACCCATTTCTGATTCGGCTTTTCGGCATGAAAATCCCGATTTAGCAAATTTGGTGCAATTTTGCCTACTTCTCCCTTGTAGGAACGATATTTTTTCATCCTGACATGACAAACTAAGCCCAGCTTCTTCATGAGCCGCTGGACAGTCTTGTGGTTCACAGAGAATTTACGCTTGCGAAGTTCTGCCGTGATCCGGCGATAGCCGTACCGGCCCCTGTTTTCGTGGTAAATTGCTGCGATTTCTTCTTTAACAGATGCATATTTGTCTCTGCATCTGCTTCAAATGATAGTAGAAAGTTGCACGGGGCAGTTGAGCGATTGAGAGCAGTATACTGAGTGCGTGTTTTTGCCTTAGCTTTTGAACTACCAGCGTTTTTTGTGCTGGCGTCGCTCGTCTTCCAAAACCAAGGCTTGCAAATTTTTTAGGTAGTCTACCTCCGCGCAGCCGCTGAACCTCTGCCAGCAGATCTTCTTCTACCTGCTTCGGCAACTGCTTTGGCGGACGACCCTTACTGCTGCGGCCGCGCCGTTCAACGGCAAAGCCTTCCGGTCCTTCCTCCAGGTAGATTCGCTCCCATGATTTGATCTGATCTCTGCTGTTTACATCAAATCGTCGGCAGGTTTCGCTGTAACTCAATTTCTCTTCCTGCATGGTTTCGATCACCAGCTTCTTGAATTCCGCTGTGTATCGTTTGTTCGGTACTCCCTTTGCAGAACACCCCACTTGTTAGATAGTATACCATACTGTCTAACAAATGGGGTGCAGTTCACTTCCGATGCCGGTTTCTTTTCATTTCATTTCTTTATCAAATCGCTGTTCAGCCCAGCATTCTGCCGCGCAGCAGAATCGTGTGAATGTTCAGCTCCTCATCCAGCAGGAGCACATTCGCCAGCTTGCCCGGCTCGAGCGAGCCGTAATCGTGCTCAACGCCGATAGCGCGCGCCGGATTGGTGGACGCGGAATGAATCGCCTGACCGAGCGGAACACCCATTTTAACAGCCGAGCGCACGCAGTCCATCAAATTGGTTGCGGAACCCGCAATCGTGCCGTCGTGCAGGGTGGCACGGTTGCCGCGCACGGTAACCGCCTGTCCGCCGAGCGAATACTCGCCGTCATCGAGTCCGGTCGCCATCATGCTGTCCGAGATCAGGATAACACGGTTCTCAAACAGCCGGAAGGTCGCGCGAACGACCGACGGATGCACATGCACGCCGTCCGCGATGAGTTCAACCGCCACGTTATCGTTGTCAAAGGCCGCACCGATAACGCCCGGTGCCCGATGAGAAAACGGCGGCATGGCGTTGTACAGGTGGGTCACCTGCCGCGCACCGTGCTTGAAGGCTTCGCAGGCGGTGTCGTAATCCGCTGTCGTGTGCGCAATCGAGATACGCACCTCGCCTGCCAGCTCGTCGATCGTCTCCATCGAACCGGGCAGCTCGGGTGCCAGATCGCACAGCTTGAACAGACCGCCGGCTTTTTCCTGCACCCGGCGGAACATGGCCGCGTCCGGCGCATGCAGATAAGCGCCGTTCTGCGCACCCTTTTTCGCCTCGGAAATGAACGGGCCTTCCATGTTGATGCCCACAAGCGCCGCGTCATTACTCTCCGCCTGATAGGTTGCGGCGGCTTCGGCAATCTGTGTCAGCTTGTCCTCCGGATAGGTCATAGTCGCCGGACAGATGGCGGCCACGCCGATCTGTGCCTGATACTTTGCCAGTGTGGAGATAGCCTCATGCGTGCCGTCGCAGAAATCGCGGCCCATGCAGCCGTGAAAGTGCAGATCGACCAGACCGGGCACGGCGTACAGACCGCCCATATCCACTGCATCCGCGCTCACCTCTGCGGATGCAATCCGGTCGCCCGAGATGGACAGTCCGCCGGTTTTGAACGTGCCGTCCGGCTGATATACCCTCAAATTGCTAAATTCCATAACTTTTCTTCCTTTTTAGAGCAAATCTCCGCACTTAGACAGTGCCGCCTCGTCCGCCACGATGGAAACATCTGTGTGCAGCTGCAGGATGGATGCCGGAACCTGAGGCGTTACCGGGCCGAAGAACGCTTCGCGGACGGTTTCTGCCTTGTTTTCACCGGAAACCACCAGCACGATGCGCCGTGCCAGCATGATGGTCTGCACGCCCATGGTGTACGCCTGCCGCGGCACGTCATCCGCCGACGCGAAAAAGCGTTTGTTTGCCTCGATGGTGGACTCGGTCAGATTTACACAGTGCGTACCCTTGGAGAAATACTCGTCCGGCTCGTTGAAGCCGATGTGTCCGTTCAGGCCCATGCCGAGCAGCTGCAGGTCAATGCCGCCCGCCGCCTTAATGGCTGCATCGTAGCGCTTGCACTCCCGCTCGGCGTCAAGCTGCGCGCCGTCCGGCAGATTGATGCGCTCTGCCGGCACATTCACTGCGTCGAAGAAGTTTTTGTGCATGAAATAGTGATAGCTCTGGTCGTGATCGGGTGTCAGGCCGCGATATTCGTCCAGATTGAAGGTCGTGCAGCCGCCGAAGTCCACATCGCCCTTGTTATACCATTTAATCAGCTGCTCGTAAATGCCGATCGGTGACGAACCGGTCGCCAGACCGAGTACGGAATCCGGTTTGAGAATAACCTGTGCCGAAATGATGTTGGCTGCCTTGCGGCTCATGTCGTTATAATCCTTAGCGCGAATGATTTTCATGGAATACCTCTTTCTTCTGTCTCCGGAAATAGAAAGGGCAGGCAATGTGCCCGCCCTTTCCATTGCGCGGAGCGCAATCGTGATATGCAAACAAGATAGGTTAGTTAGATTGGTTGCGATTTTTTAACAGTTCGGTGTTCCCACGCGGCTGTATTTTCAAACCGTGTGCGAGCACTTCAGGCTGCGTTGAATTGCTTTCAGTGTTACTTCAGCATCTTTGCCATTTCGTCGGCTACGAACTGGACCTTGGTGCCAATGATAACCTGAACTGCGGTCTGCGACGGACGCATTACGCCAGCCACGCCTGCAGCCTTGATCTTCTTCTCGTCGACGAGCGTGCCGTCCTTGACTTCCAGACGCAGACGGGTAATGCAGTTATCCAGAGATTCTACATTTTCCTTGCCGCCCAGACCTTCGAGGACTGCAGCTGCAATTGCGGTGAAGTCGTTATTTGCCAGCTTGGCATTCTTGTCAACCTCTGCGAAGTCGGCTTCTTCATCCTCACGGCCCGGGGTCTTGAGGTTGAACTTGGTGATCGCAAAGTAGAATACCAGATAGAATACAACGAATGCTGCGATACCCAGCGGGATGATCATCAGCGTGTTGTTCGCTGCCGGCAGGAAGGACGAGAATACGAGGTCGGTCGCGCCTGCGGAGAAGCAGAAGCCTGCGCGGAAGCCGACATAGTAGGTGATGATGGTGAAAATGCCGTACAGAGCTGCATAAACAACATACAGCGGGAAGCACAGGAACATGAAGCCGAACTCAAACGGCTCGGTAACGCCGCAGATGAATGCACAGATGGCAGCGGACAGGACCAGACCGATGGCAGCCTTCTTGTTCTTCGCAGCCTTGATCATAGCCAGAGCCGCACCGGCAATACCGAACATCATGCAGGGGAAGAAGCCGGACATATACATACCGAGGCTCCAGCCTACGTTTGCGGAGGTGTCGCCGGCCCAGTAGTGGGACAGGTCGCCCAGGCCGATGGTATCGAACCAGAATACGTTGTTCAGCGCGTGGTGCAGGCCGGTCGGGATGAGCAGACGGTTAAGGAATGCATAGATGCCGGCGCCGATACCGTCCATGCCGATGATGCCTTCGCCAACAGCTACCAGAGCGCTGAAGATGACAGGCCATACGAACAGCAGGACAACGGATACCGCGATGGAAACCAGACCGGTTACGATGGCAACGCAGCGCTTGCCGCTGAAGAATGCCAGCCAGTCCGGGAGCTTCGCGTTTTTGAAGCGGTTATAGCAGCTTGCGCCGATGATACCGGCGATGATAGCGATAAATACGTTCTGGATCTTGTCGAATGCCAGCGTTTTTACCGGATCATCCGCGATTGCGGGCATCAGCGTGGTAACAACGCCGGTGCTCAGCAGGTTGGTCATCATCAGCCAGGATACCAGACCGGCCAGTGCCGAGGTACCCTCGCGGTCGTCGGATAGTCCGACTGCAACACCGATGACAAACAGCCATGCCATATTGTCAATCAGCGCGCCGCCTGCCTTTATCAACAGGAAGCCAATGTTATACAGTGCACCGCTCGTGGCCGCACCCGGCACGCCCATAACGCCCGGAGCGATCGCGTAGCCAAGACCCATCAGGATACCGCAGATCGGCAGCGCAGCTACCGGCAGCATCAAAGCCTTGCCCAGCTTTTGCAGTTTTTCATCATAAGAGTTTCCCTCCTTATTTTGTGGACCGCCGAAGCGGCCGATTGTGTTGACGGATCGGAGAGCCGAACTCCGTTTCCGTCCCCCTATTTCATCGCCGTTCACACCCGGCGAAATGAAATCCTTACAAATTACTCTCGAGGAACGCCTGCATTGCAGCTGCAGCGGTCTCCTCGTCCTCACCCTCGATGGTGAGCTTTACGGTATCGCCGCACTTGACGCCCAGACCCATCACGCCCATGATGCGCTTGGCATCGACTTCCTTTTTCGGAGAGGCGATCATAATCTTGGACTGGAATTTGCCGGCCTCTTTCACCAGCAGGCCCGCCGGCCGTGCGTGGATGCCCAGTGCATCCTTGATGGTATATTCAACGATTTTCATGGAGAATACTTCCTTTCCGTTACTTTTTCTTCAGTGTCAGCAGTGCATCGCCTGCGGCGACCGTGCCGCCCGCGGCGGGCTCCACGGTGAACGCATCCGGGTTGCACACGAGGATGGGCGTTACGATCTGATAGCCCTCCGCCTTGATGGCCGCCGGATCGAACTCGATGAGGACATCGCCTTTTTTGACCTGCTGGCCTGCCTTGCAGCACGCCTTGTAGCTTCTCAAGCTGCACCGTGTCGATGCCGACATGGATGAGCAGCTCCGCGCCGTCCGCCGTCGTCATGGAAACGGCGTGGCCGGTCTCAAACATCACATCCACCGTGCCGTCCGCCGGAGCAACGATGCGTCCTTCGCTCGGCTCGATCGCAATGCCCGGGCCGAGAATGCCCTGTGCGAACGTGGGATCGGGCACGTCCTCCAATGCTACCACCTTGCCGGCAACCGGCGCCGTTACCTCGATGCCGCTGTCGCCGCCAAACAGATTTTTCAGTTTACCAAACATTTTGCTCACAACCTTTTTGATTAGGCAATACCGCATGATCGAACAAGCGTAATTTGCGCGGTGTTGCCTTAAGTATGCCATTTTCGTCACAAAACATACAGAAAATAAAAAGAACCAAACTTCTGCACAGATATAACTTGCCCTTTGATGGCAATTCCTGCGAGAAATCTGGTTTTGCCCGCACAAAGCGGTAACAATCCATTTCAAACGGATACTGTTTACTTGTTACTTGCAGTATAACAAAAGTTTCTCACGATTACAAGCAGATTTTGTCGAATCGACTGCCAAATTTTCGCCCTGTTTTTCTACACTTTGCACAAAAACAGGGCAGCGCCGCCGGTTTGGCACTGCCCTGTGAGAATCATTTCTCATCCGGGTGCTCCATCACCCGGGCGATATGGATGGTGAGATACAGCAGCTCATTCTGCCCGGAATGGAACCCTTTTTCCGTCTGCACATAGGCGCGGATGCGGTCCGCGCAGGCGTAGGCACGCGGGTACTTGAACCGCACCACATCGAGCAGATCGCTGTCCTCATCGCCGTAGCCTTCTCCGCTGACGATGCGCCGCGCGTAGAATTTCAGATGCGTGACAAACCGATAGTAATTGAGCGATTCATCATCCGGCCGGAAGCCGTATTCGTCGTAAACGATGCCGAAAACCGCTTTCAGCAGGTAAGTCATGTCGTAAATATCGCGGATTTCGCCGCCGAGCTGTGCATTGACAAAGTGCAGTGCGATAAACGCTGCCTCATCATCCGTGAACTCCACGCCGGTCTCCTCCTTGACGATCTCATTCGCCTTGAGACCCACGCGAAATTCGTCCTTGTACAGCTGCCGGATGTCCCACAGCAGCGGATTGGGCAGTACAATGCCCTCCTTATAGCGATTGACAGCCGCCGAGATATGATCGGGCAGCGTAACATAAATGCTGTCCGACAGCTCCTTGCCGAGCGCGATCTTCGCATGGTTGATAATGCGTTCGCTCATCAGGAAATGCGGCAGCGGAATGCTTGTTATCAGCTGCTGGAACCGGTCGGAAAGCTGATTTGAGTGCAGTGTGAACCGCTTTTCGATCTTGTCCGGCGGTGCTTCGTCACCTGCGCGGCGGCCGAAGCCCAGACCGCGCCCCATAAGCACAGTCTCCGCACCGTTTTCATCCAGCGCGACCACAACATTGTTGTTGAGTACCTTTTCTATTTTCACGTCCGCGCCTCCTGACCCGCACCGCAGCACGCATCAAACGCTTCACGCGCCGCACGGACTGCATTTTCGTCGCACCGCCACAAACTGAATTCGCTCAGTCCGGGCAGCCCCATCGGCACATTTTCGCGCCGAAACTGCATTCTGCTGTTCTCCACCCGCTTTGCGGAAAGATGAAAGGCATTCGCGCCTGTTTTCGGCTGCAAATCGCGGATAACATCGGCGTTTACGCCCGCGCCGACCAGAATCTGCACGCGCTCCCCTGCTTTTTCGACCAGCTCGCGCAGCAGCGGTGCACCCTCGGTGCAGCGCGCCTGCTGACCCGAGGTGAGGATGGTATCCACGCCCAGCCGCACGGCGGTTTCCAGTGCCGCGAACGGGTCGCGGCAGACATCGAACGCACGGTGCAGCGTCACACCGCAGCCGCCTGCAAGCGAAATCAGTTTGGCCATACGTTCCTCATCAAGATCGCCCTCGGGCGTGAGCACGCCGATGACAATGCCGTCCGCGCCGAGCGCGGCAAAACGCTTCACCTGACGGCAGAGCAGCTCAAATTCGCTTTCCGTATACAAAAAATCGCCGCAGCGCGGACGCAGCAGCACACGAACCGGTACGGAAACCCGTTCCCGCACCATGCGGAACAGATCCTCATCCGGCGAAGTACCGCCGATCATTAAATTGGCGCATAACTCCAGCCGCATAGCGCCGCCGCGCTCCGCGCTTACCGCAGACTCGACCGAGTGGGTGCAAACCTCCAGAACCGGTTTCATTTCCTGCTCCTCCTTCGAGACAGAATAACGCTTGGCAAATTATGTGATTCAATCCACACTGTTATCGGTTAATTATATCACCAAAAACCATATAGGTCAACACAGGTTTTTGCAGCATTCTGCACAATAAAATTCAGACGTTTTCATATAAAATAAACCACCTCCCTGCTTCGTATGCAGAAAGGTGATCTACAGCATTTTCCGCATAATGGTGGCTGATCTCGACCATGCCGCGAATACCGTCGATCGGTGTACGGATATCATGGCATTGACGGATATTTGCCGTCCATATTCCCAAAAAATTCTCCGCGTTTTTGGCTGTTTCTTTTCTTCGGCTGAGTTGTCTTGTCAGTTTGTATAAAAATACAAAGAAGTTTTGCACAAATCGGATAGTTTGCAGGAATTCGAGCATACTTATGCAAATAGACCGCATATTTTGTTGTTTTTTTAACAATTTTGTGCTATACTGAATATACAGCCCATAAAATGGGTAATGCGCGCCGGAGCAGTTCCGCTGCACCGAGCCAACAGGAGAGGTGTTTTATGAACAGTATTACGACCCGCGTTTGGATCGCGGGAGCAAGCGGCAGACTGGGTTCCGCACTTAGTCATCGTTTCGGCGGCAACACAGCATATAAGCTGGTAACCAGCGACCGTGATGTAGCGGTCGAGGATGTATCCGTTGTCGGTCGTTTTGCCGATATTAACCATCCGGATGTCATCATCAACTGTGCCGGTCTGACCGACGTGCAGGCCTGCGAGGAGAACCCCGAAGAAGCGTATAAGATCAACGCCATCGGCGCCCGCAATCTGGCGACCGCTGCAAGACGCATCGACGCAAAATTCATTCAGATCTCGACCGACGACGTATTCGGCGGCGACGAGGACAAGGCTTTCTGTGAGTTCGACGATCCCCATCCGACCACGATGTACGGCAAGAGCAAGTACGCCGGTGAAAAGCTCGTGCGTGAGCTGACCGACAAGCATGTTATCGTGCGTTCGTCGTGGCTGTACGGCGTCGGCTCGTACGACTTTGTTGACCGCGTGCTCGATACGGCGGCAAAGGAAGGCGCTGTCCATCTGCCGGAGGATGAGATTTCCTCCCCGACCTCGGCGGAAGCGCTCGCTGGCTTTATCGACTGCCTGATGCACAGCCGCGAGTACGGCCTGTTTCACGCATCGTGCGACGGCTCGTGCTCCCGCGCAGAGTACGCCCGCGAAATTCTGCGTCTCGCCGGCAAGGAAAACGTGCCGGTCACCTCGGCCTCCGAGAACACTGCGCTGCGCCCGCGCTTTACGCTGCTGGACAATATGATGCTGCGCATCACTGGTTTGTATCAAATGCCGGACTGGCATGACGCACTGAGCGAATACATGTCCCACCGGCAGACGGGAGTAAATAAATGAATGAAGTAAAAGAGAAAAAGAAAATCGGTCTGACTACAAGGATCTTCATCGCGCTGATTGCCGGTGCAATCGTCGGCATTGCGCTCAACATGTTCGCAGCTGATGTGGATTTTGTGCAGAACGTGCTGGTAAACGGCATTTTTTATGTTGTCGGTCAGGGCTTTATCCGCCTGATGCAGATGCTGGTCGTACCGCTGGTATTCTGCTCGCTGATCTGCGGCGCCACCGCCATCGGCGACAGTAAAACGCTCGGCAAGGTCGGCGTAAAGATCATCGGCTTTTACATTTTCACCACGATGATGGCGGTTGCCGTTGCGCTCGGCATCGGTCTTCTGATCAAGCCGGGCATGGGTCTGGATATGTCTCAGATCCAGACCGCCGAAGTCGCCGCTTCTTCGGATTCGGTCAGCTTTGCGGAAACCCTGCTGAACATCATCCCGAAAAACCCGATCGGTGCGCTCGCCAACGGCGAAATGCTGCAGGTTATCGTGTTTGCACTGATCGTCGGCGTTATCCTCGCCAAGCTGCAGGATAAGACCCAGCTGGTAACGAACTTCTTCCAGCAGGGCAACGATATTATGATGGAAATGACCATGATGGTCATGGGTCTTGCGCCGATCGGCGTATTCTGCCTCATCGCCAAAACCTTTGCGGGCCTCGGCTTCTCCGCGATGGTGCCGATGTTCAAGTACATGGGCGCGGTGCTGCTAGCGCTGGTCATCCAGTGCTGCGGCGTATACCAGATTCTGCTGGCGCTGCTTACAAGACTCAATCCGCTGCGTTTCCTCAAGAAATTCGCTCCGGTTATGGGCTTTGCGTTCTCGACCGCAACCTCTAACGCCACTATCCCTGATGAATATCGACACGCTGGAAGAAAAATCGGCGTCAACCGCCGTATTTCGTCCTTCACCATCCCGCTCGGCGC
>SCPP01000359.1_pt1 | contig 19895 bp, 17 predicted proteins | sample 6106811 | NCBI WGS metagenome assembly SCPP01 (sample SAMN10720449, study PRJNA508395) | human gut metagenome | isolation source: Participant 2 stool, 15 month | host: Homo sapiens | collected 2018
TCGTCTTGTTGGAAACTGAAAATGCCGGTAGACAGCAGTTCCATTGAAACAGATGAGGCGGTGTTTCCGGGTGTTGGCGGCATTGCCGTCCCGCACAATCAGCTTTCCTTCCGGGCGCAACCGCTCCATCTGAGCAATAAGGTCCGCTGGTGCTCACCAGCTCATATAATGCAGGATATCATTCAGTATGAATGCGTCACTTTCCGGCAAAGGGTATTCCAATGCATTGGCGTATACAAATTGCAGGTGGGGAGTGCGGAGCCAACCCTGTTGCGCTACTGCTATCTTGTCCTCATCATAATCAATCCCTGTAATCTCCCGTTCCTCGGAAGTTGGGAAAGCATATAGCAAAGCGGTCCGAATCACGATATCAGTAATCTGTCCTTTGACGGGAGGAACCAGCCGGTTGAATAACCTGTGGTTATCCTCCATTTCACCTTGATGCGTATGTACCATTCCTCTACCGGTCCTTTATAGATATAGTTCTGTACCAGATTTTCGTAGAAGACGGGATTGTCCGTTGTGCTTTGTTCCCAGATACGGGCATATTCTTTTCATCCGCGCGGAGATGCTTTTGGTACGTTCCTGATAAGTGGTTCCGTACGTAGCATCGTTAGCCGGGATACGCGGCAGAATCTCTCTGTCAGCATGATGCCTTTCCGTACATTGAACGGCTGTGCTTTCGCTATGATTTTACAGTTACGTAAAGGATGACCGGAATGATATCCAGTTGCAGTTTTTTCCGCTAGATAGAATACCACTTTATGGAAATTGCTTCATCCGTCCGTCGTAGGTACTGTCCCTTCCCGGAAAATGGCGATGGAAATCCTTCACCAGCTTTGCGCCATTCGCTCCACGTGTTTGCTTGTTGTTGTCTCTACGTAATAAATCAGCGGCGTAATGTGGCTCGAGAAAGAAGGAGAGGGCCATACCCAGTGATTGGTTACCGTGCATTGACTCAGGATAACAGCTATCAATAACTCGAATGGGTTATTGTAATGAAGTTCGGTTTCGGCAACAGGCATCGCTTCTTGAAAATAAGCGATCACCTTGTTATAAAGTTCTTGTTTTTTCATCTTACCTTCTTTTTTCGGTTACAAATATAATTGATAAATCAATAGGGTAGAATTATTCGGGCAATTCATTTGTTTAGTTGAGTAAACTTCTTATATTTGCATAAATATATTAGATTTATGCAGCAACGTAAAGAATGAAACTTCTACATTGAAAGCTGTGGTGCTTGGACAACCCGGTTCCATAGGAAGGTCCCCACGCTGGAAGAAACTTATGACGCCAAGTCATACGAGTCCGTATTGCATAACATATACCCCCATGAAGAAGATATTTTCAAAGAGATGAGATGCTTTGAAAGCGTATTGTTGAAATATGGGGTACAGGTCTATCGCCCGTGGACACTGGAGAATTGTAATCAGGTGTTTGCCCGTGATGTGGGGTTTGTGATTGACGACAAGATTATTGTTTCCAACATCATCCCCAACCGGGAGGATGAGAAGGAAGCCTACGAAGTGGTCTATAATCAGATAGCTTATAACAAGATTTTCAACCTTCCCGAAAAGGCGCACGTAGAGGGAGGTGATGTGGTGCTTTACAATAATATAGTGTTTGTAGGCCTTTATACCCAGCCCGATTACCCGCAGATGAAGACGGCACGTACCAACCGGTATGCTTTTTCCTTTCTGAAAGAAATCTGTCCGGGGAAGATATTCATCCCCTTGGAGCTGAAAAAACATAATACAGATCCACGTGCGGGGATTCTGCATCTGGATTGTACCTTTATGCCGGTAGGGAAAGGGCATGCGATTATTTATAAGGACGGATTTATGTATCCTCAGGATTATCATACTCTGCTCGATTTGTTCGGCAGGGAGAATGTATTTGAAATAACGCGGGAAGAGATGTACTATATGAATACGAATGTCTTTTCCATCTCTCCTGAGGTAGTGGTTTCTGAAAGAACTTTATCCGCCTGAATACCTTTATGGAAGAGGTATGGGGAATGACGGTAGAGCGTGTACCTTATTATGAAATATCTAAGATGGGCGGACTGTTGCGCTGCTCCACCTTACCATTAATCCGAGAAAATGACTAAACAAACAACAAACCACATTTTGATGGTGGAACCCGTGGCCTTCGGGTTCAATGAAGAAACAGCGGCCAACAATTATTTCCAGCAGCGGACAGTTGCGGCAGGTGAAACAGTACAAGCTTGTGCCTTGAAGGAATTTCGGGGCATGGTGGATAAGTTGCGTGCAAACGGCATAGAGGTAATAGCGGTACAGGATACCCAGATACCTCATACTCCGGATTCCATATTTCCGAACAACTGGGTGTCCTTTCACGACGACGGAACGGTGGTGCTGTATCCTATGTTTGCGGAAAACCGCAGGGCGGAAAGACGGGCGGATATCTTGCAGCGGATAGAGTCGGAGGGGTTCTGCATCCGTCGGAAGGTAGATTATACAGGTTTTGAAGAAGAAAACCGGTTTCTGGAGGGGACCGGGGGAATCATTCTGGACCGGGTGAACCGTTATGCATACGCGGCTTTGTCGCAAAGGGTGGACGAAGCTTTATTTGGTCGGTTCTGCAAGGAGCAGAATTTTATTCCGGTGTCCTTTCATGCTTATCAGACTGTAAACGGACAACGTCTGCCCATTTATCATACCAATGTCATGATGTGTGTGGCGACAGATTATGCGGTCGTTTGTCTGGACAGCATCGACGACGTGGAAGAGCGTGAGCAGGTTTGTCACGTCTTGCGGCAGACAGGAAAAGAAATCATTGCCATCTCCGAGGAACAGATGCATCACTTTGCCGGAAATATGCTTCAGGTGGAGAACGGAAAGGCGCATTGTTTCTAGTGATGTCTCAAAGTGCTTACGATTCGTTGGATGAAGGCCAGTTACAACGGCTGTCTAAGTATAACGCGTTGCTTCCCATGCCCATCCCTACCATTGAAACGCTGGGAGGAGGAAGTGCCCGTTGCATGATGGCGGAAATATTCTTGAAGAAAGAAAAACATTAAATGATAAAAAGCTTATGGATGCAAAATTATCGGCAGCTCAATTGATGGAGCTTGAGAACAAACATGGAGCACACAATTATCATCCTGTTCCTGTGGTATTGGATAAAGGAGAAGGTGTGTTTGTATGGGATGTGGAAGGAAAGAAATATTATGATTTCCTTTCCGCTTATTCGGCAGTGAACCAAGGACATTGTCATCCGCGTATTATCGATACGTTGGTAAAACAGGCGCGAAAGCTGACTTTGACTTCACGCGCTTTTTATAACAGCCAGTTGGGACGGTATGAAGAATTTGTCACCCGTTATTTCGGATATGACAAGGTTTTACCGATGAATACGGGAGCCGAGGCGGTAGAAACCGCATTGAAGCTTTGCCGCAAATGGGCGTATGAAGTAAAAAAGCTTCCCAAGGATACGGCGGAAATCGTTGTATGCCGGAATAATTTTCATGGGCGTACTACCACTATCGTTTCTTTCTCCATTGATCCGGACGCTTACAATAACTACGGACCTTTTACCCCCGGCTTTGTCGTGATTCCCTACAATGATGCCGAAACATTGGCGAAAGTGCTGGACGAACATCCTCATGTGGCCGGATTCCTGGTTGAGCCCATTCAGGGAGAGGCAGGTGCTTATGTACCCGATGAGGGATATTTGAAAAAATGTTACGACTTGTGCCGTGCCCACAATGTACTTTTTATAGCCGATGAAGTGCAGACCGGCATTGCCCGTACAGGTAAATTGCTGGCTTGTGACTATGAGAATGTTCATCCGGATATTCTGATTTTGGGAAAGGCTTTATCGGGTGGGGCCTGTCCTGTTTCTGCGGTATTATCATGCAATGAAGTGATGGATGTTATCCGTCCGGGGCAACATGGCTCCACTTTTGGCGGAAATCCTATTGCTGCGGCAGTGGCTGTTACGGCGCTTGAGGTAGTACGGGACGAACAGTTGGCGGACAGGGCATACAGGTTGGGACTGATATTCCGGGAAGAGATGAGAAAACTGTGCGAAACATCTCGTGTGGCTTCTTTTGTCCGGGGCAAGGGATTGCTGAATGCGTTGATAATCAATAATGATGAAACGAAGGATTTGGCGTGGGAGATTTGCTTGAAATTGGCCGAAAACGGTTTGCTGGCCAAACCGACACATACGAATATTATTCGTTTTGCTCCGCCATTGGTGATTACAGAGGAACAATTAAAGGAGTGTATCGAAATTATAAAGAAGACGATTGCTTTGTTTGAATAAAGGATTTTTTATCCTGTCTTTTAGGGGTGGATTCAATCTGCCCCTAAAATCGTTTTCACTGATACCCACCTGTTTGTGACGCTTCATCTTTCATTGTTCCATACTGTTTGGCTATAGAAAAGGTAATTATTTGATGAGGCTGTTTCTTCTTGATAAGAATATTTAATGCAGTTATATCCGGTTAACTCGGAAATAATTTCTATCTTTGCACCCCGAATTAAAAAATAGACGTATGATGCCGTGAATAGCGGTCGTGTATTCTAGAACACCACGTAAAAAACAGGAGAAATGAAGAATAATAATACTGTATCTGTATCGTTCATGTTGCTTGGCATACTGTTTTGTGTATGTCTTGTCGCAGCAAATTTATTGGAAACCAAAGTTGTCCAGATCTGGAAAATTACGGCAACTGCCGGACTGGTTGTATTTCCTATCTCTTACATTATCAATGATTGTATAGCCGAAGTATGGGGCTTCCGCAAGGCACGTCTTATCATTTGGATGGGTTTTGCCATGAATTTCATGGTGGTAGCTTTGGCGCAGCTTGCCATTCTGATGCCCGCAGCTCCGTTTTGGGAAGGAGAGGAGGGCTTCAACTTCGTTTTCGGCATGGCGCCCCGCATCGCTGTAGCCAGTCTGACCGCTTTCTTGGTCGGCTCTTTTCTCAATGCCTATGTCATGAGTAAAATGAAGCTGGCTTCGGGAGGAAAGAACTTTTCACTTCGTGCCATCACTTCCACTTTGGTGGGTGAGAGTGCCGATTCCATGATTTTCTTTCCTGTTGCCTTTGGAGGTTTGATGCCTGCCGGTGAACTGATAAAGATGATGGTTATTCAGGCAGTGCTCAAGACACTCTATGAAATTATTATCCTGCCCGTTACCATCCGTGTGGTAAATTACATCAAGAAGGTGGATGGCAGTGATGTCTTTGATGAGCATATCTCATACAATATATTGAAAATCAAAGAACTTTAATAAGATGCTGATGTGTCAGTGTGCCGGTTAGCCAATTACCATGCGGTATATGGCGCAGCATATCCACATAGCGCGGCAATTGGCACATTGGCGTATTAGTAAATTGAAAAATTGTCAACAATGAATAAAAGTGACGCATTGGTTGTGTTCAGCGGAGGGCAGGACTCAACCACTTGCCTGTTTTGGGCAAAAAAACATTTCCGCAAAGTGTATGCTTTAAGCTTTATCTATGGACAAAAGCATGTGAAGGAAGTGGAGCTGGCCCGTGTTATTGCCGGAAAGGCAGGGGTGGAGTTTAAAGCGATGGATGTTTCCTTTATAGGCAACCTGGGTAAAAATTCGCTGACAGATACTACGATAACGATGGATGAGGTGAAGCCTGCCGATAGTTTCCCTAATACGTTTGTGCCGGGGCGGAATTTGTTCTTTCTGAGCATTGCGGCTGTCTATGCACGCGAATTGGGAATCAATCATATCGTGACCGGTGTGTCGCAGACAGACTTCAGCGGTTATCCCGATTGCCGGGATGCTTTTATCAAGTCGCTGAATGTGACATTGAACCTTGCCATGGACGAGCAGTTCGTGCTTCACACTCCGCTGATGTGGATTAATAAAGCGGAAACATGGGCGTTGGCGGACGAATTGGGCGTGCTCGATTTGATCCGGCATGAAACGCTGACTTGCTATAATGGCGTACAGGGGGATGGCTGCGGTCATTGCCCGGCCTGTAAGCTCCGTCGTGAAGGATTGGAAAAGTATCTGGAGATAAAGGCGGAAAGAGAGAAACGATAGGATAAACGAAGGTGTTTTCTCTTTGTATGAAAGGTGTTCCTTTCTTGCCGGGTATATCGTTTCACTTTAGTGAGCAAATTTTATCACTGAAGTGAAGAAGTTTCATCACTCAAGTGGTACAGTTTCATCACTTCAGTGAAACGATGTACTTGGCAGGGAGAGAATTTCTATTCCAAGGTATGAAAGAGAAAACATGAATATGAAAAAAACAGATTTTAATGGAAAGAAAAGATGAATTGACCCTTCTCGGGTCGAAGACCGAGTACAGGCAAGATTATGCTCCCGAAGTGTTGGAGTCCTTTGTGAACAAACATCCCGGAAACGACTATTGGGTACGTTTTAACTGTCCCGAATTTACCAGTTTGTGTCCTATTACAGGACAGCCCGATTTTGCGGAAATCCGTATCTCCTACCTGCCTGATGTGAAAATGGTGGAGAGCAAGAGCTTGAAGCTGTATTTGTTTAGTTTCCGTAATCATGGCGATTTTCATGAAGATTGCGTGAATATCATCATGAAAGATTTGATTAAGCTGATGGATCCTAAATATATTGAGGTGACGGGCATTTTTACTCCGCGCGGTGGTATTTCCATTTATCCGTATTGTAATTACGGCCGTCCGGGTACTAAGTATGAGGAATTGGCGGAGTATCGGATGCGTAATCACGATTTATAGATGTATCTCTTGGAATGATTAGATAGATTGTGGGCTCAAATATTTGCTGGTTTTGAAAATTTGTTCTATTTTTGCACTCCGAAAAAAGGAGAGGTGCTCGAGTGGTTGAAGAGGCACGCCTGGAAAGCGTGTATACCCCAAAAGGGTATCCGGGGTTCGAATCCCCGTCTCTCCGCAATAAACGCTGAAAATCAGCAAATTGTGAAATAAACACCCAATTTTACACCCAAGAATGTAAAATTGGGTGTTTTTGCATTATTTAAGATTAGCTTTATTGCAGTTATATAAAGGTAATCAAATGGAGTTTAGTATACTATCATTTGACTACCTTTTTTGATTTATTCTATGATGCCGGGTTTGGGGATTATGTGCATAACGAATCGTTGGTTATCTTTATTCCCTCTAATATCAGGTTGAACTCTAAATTTACTTGATTGTCCACTTCCTGAAATTAGAACCTCACAATTGCCAAGTGAATCGAACTCAATACCATTACTTGACCAGAATTTAATTAAAGCTAATGCTCTTTCATAGCTAAGCTCATAATTTCTTGTATAATAATCTTTTGATGATTGTCCTTCTATGATAAGCATATATTGAGCTTCTGGAATTTTGCTTTTGGCACTATTCATAAAATGGACGATTGCCAGACCTGCTTTTAGTAATTTATCAAGTTGCTCTTGCTCTATATCATAAATATTAGAACTATAGGTATTAAAAGATACTTCAATGTCTTTTAATGTATGCCTCTTAAATTGCTCATCGTATGCGAAATACTTATTATCTATCTCTTTAATAGAGTTATTTAGTTCTTCGATTTTTCTGAGCTTTCTGCGGATTAATGCATTTTAAATATAAATAGAACAAGCATAATAAAAAATAAGCTTGTCATGAGGTCAGAATAACTTAACCAGAAAGTGTTACTTCTGTTTCTTGGCATAATTACTTTTCTTCTTTTAAGTCCTTAATAGATTTTGTCATTGTTTCTATTGCCTTAAGAATAGATTTGTTCAACTCTATGCTCTCAAGTTGAGCGTTATGATAATCTGTTCTAAGGTTTAAGATTTCGCCTTTCATATCCTTATAACATTCCGCTTGAACTTGCGTATATTGTACCATTGTATCAAGCACTTCTTTCAATTTATCAAATGTATCAAAGAACTCTTTATTATTAGCCACAAAATTTTGTATATGTTCTGTTGAGGCCGTAAGTTGGGTAGATAAGCTTTCAGATACTTGCTTCCCTTCAGATATAAACAAATCAAATTCCTTTCTCCAAATATCCCTTGCTTCTGCTCCTGTTGGAAAATGAGTCGTTATGGCTTCTTGAAATTCGCGTTGAAGTTCTGTTGTCTTGTTTTGATTACTGACCACCACAGACAATCCTGTAGAAAAGTCCTTGAACTTATCAATGATTGTTTGAGTTTGATTAACAATACCTGATACATTTGCTATGGTAGAATTAAGTTGTTCTTGATAAGATTTGAAAACATTTAAAGAATCGGCAGAATCTTTTAACTGCATAAATGTTGCAGCTATTTTATTAGCCGTTTGCGTAAGGCTCAGTTTGTTTATTTCGGCTAAGACAAGATGCTGTTTTTCAAGATTGTCATTCAATAATTCTGCCGAATTAGCATACGCATCAAGATTACGTCCGAACTTGTCCACAAAATGTCCAAGCACACCTTTTAATGAATTTAGACTTGAAGCCATACTATTTGATAATAACGGCATCAACTCTCTTCTTAAAAAGTTCATGTATTCTTCTTTGCCCTCATTGGATTTGGCTACAGCAGATTTATATGATATAGCGCTATTATATACAGTAAAGCCCAATCCCAGTAAACTTGCGCACATGGCTGCTATAATACCATACAAAAGGTGCTGCAATCCACTTAAATTATCAGTTTCGCCAAAAATCTGATTGAAATCAACCCCTATCAGCCCCGTAATTATACCAACGAATGTTCCTGCTAAACCTAAATAGAGAGGAACGTTAAGGCTATTATGTATTTCATCTTCTAATGCTCCTTTTTGACTATCACAAATATCTTCAAGTATTCCCAAATCTGCGCTTGTTCCAGTATTTTTGCACAAATATTCATTAGTGCGATAAATAATCAATCCTAATTTCCCATAGATATTTCTGTTTTGAGGAACTATCAACGACAAATCTGTATATTCATCACCGCTATCATCTTCATCGCTATAACGGGAAGGTATGTTCTGCAAGAACTTCTGTAATGAGGACTTATTTTGCAAGATACCAGATGTTATCGATGTTTCTTTGAGAGACAAATTATCAACATCTTCAAATAGACCTTCCAATTCTGAAATTTTTTTCTTTGTTTTAAGAAAGCTATAGATTTGGGCTGCAATAACAATCAAGACAACTATTATAGCAATAATCAAGCCGATATATTCATGTAAATTATTCATTGTCATTATATTTTTTGATTATTTGATTTCGTCGAACAAATTGTTGGTTTGTTCCTTTCTCTTTTCTTTCGCTTTTTTCTTTAACTCTTTCTTAAATTCTTTTTCTCTGATTTTTTTCTCTTCTATTTCCTCCTTGTTCATAGGCTTGTAATTATCCATATTATCAGGATATTTACCCTCTATATATAATTTTACCAAGCCGGCATGAGACATAGGTTTTGAAATATCACGAAAATCTATATTTGTATTATAGTCAAGTAAGACTATATCTTGAATTTTGCTTTGTTCCTTTATTCTCTCTACAACATGGTGGACTTCTGGCACATTATCTAACACCCATTTATAGGTAGGAAGATAAATGAGCATTCTTGCTTCAAAATACCCCAACAGTTCTTTGCTGTATGCACCCTTACTATGTCCTTTGGGTACACCATATTTCCGTACCGTTCTTTTCAAATCACGCATGGTGTCATTCTTAAATGTTGCAAAATCAACGCCTACACCTTCAAAGACCTTTAACCCTTGCCACACAGCTTCAACACAAGTTGCCTTTAATCCGTCAGTAAAAGGAATAGGAATGTTCCCATGAGGATAAAATGGACTCAGAATCTTTGCATACCGAGTCTCTGAGTTAGAAGTGATATCCAAGATTACAGCGTCTGGATATTCTTCTTTTATCTTCTCCAATTTTCGTTTCCTACTTTCTATGTATATCATAATCAAAAAGTATCAAGGTTTATAATATATTTCTTGGGAATGAATGTCATGACCATTACTTCCGCTTGGAAATACGGTCGTTCATTTTCGTCTAAATCAAAATGTTTATGTGCCTTAACGGTGGAAAAATGTATTTTCTTAAAATCTTCCAAGGATTTGCCTATATTAGGTGTTCGTTTCGTAGTTGTAGCATTCATGTCTGCATACATTGTATGCTGCAAATATACCACACTTGGATCTATTCTTAGAATGACAGGATTACTAATTCTCCCATCTTTCATGGCAACATACATCATAGGATGTTCTGTTGTGAAGCTCAAACGAACATAGTCTTGTAAATTCCGCATCTCATCCAAATTACGGCTTAAATTTCCGCCTCCGGGATTCGGTATGTCGATTTTATGCTTTTCACAATAACTCCAAGACAACAACCCTCCATGCCGTTTAATGGATGGAATATTCCTTCTATCTGTAAAATGATACAAATAGCGGATACCATTGTTTTCCAATACTTGCTTGAATGCAAGCCAATTTTCTTTGCGTTCAGCAGACAACGATTCCAATCTTTGCCTTTCCGCTTGTTCGGCTTGTTCTTTTTTTCGGGCTTCTTCCGCAAGTCTATTTGCTTCCTGCTGTCGCCGTATTCGTTCTTCTGCTATTCTTTTTTCATTCTCTACCTTTTCCTTTTCTTCTCTTTCTCTTTTCTTACGTTCTTCTTCCTCTTTGCGTTTTTGCTCTTCGGCTAACTTAACAAATCTTTCATGTTCTAATTCTTTTTCTAATTCAGATAATGATTTTTGTATATTCGCGTATTGTTTTATTATAATCGAATCTTTTGTACGCACTATTTCATGCGTAATTTCATCCATTATTTGCTTTGCCTCTTGACACTTTCGCTGCGCAATAAGGATTTCAAGTTTATCCAATAATAATTTTGCCTTTTCCTCTCGTACTTTTAATTCATATGCCTCTTTTCTTAATCTTTCATCTTTTAAAGCTTGGAGAGAAGGTATATTCTCAAATTTATGCGGTGAAAAGACACGAGTTTGTAATTCATCTTTTTGGGGAGGAATATTTAAAACATACCAATCAGTTGATGATTGTTTAAGTTTGTCCCTATTTTGCTTTACACGTTCTTTTCTTTTGTCAAATTCATCACAAAGCGATTTAGGTGCAGATGGCTTGAGTTCACCATTTGAAAGGATTTCAGTTGGTGAACTATCATATAATCCAAACAGTTTTTTAAGCCATTTAAAAATCATACTATATACCTTTTAACACGAAGCGTGGAACTGTATGCCACACTCTACTTGAAGGTCGTAGGAAACCTTGGATACAGATATAACAATAACAGCCCACGCTATAGCGTGAGAACCACTATGCCATCCTTGTACATTCATTTGAAAATTTCCTACGTTTTCAAGTACAAGATAAGCATAACGCTTCTTCTTTTTCTTCTATGTCTTGGAAATGGTTGCCCCAATCCACTTACAAAGATATGGAATTTTATTGAGATACAATCAAATACTATCGGATTACATTTTGAATCCTCTACTTTTTCTTGGTTCTTCTGCTGATTGTCGCAAACCATGCCTTAATTTTTCCCATTGTTCCTTGAACCATTCACCTATTGGCTGTTTGTTTATAGTTAGTATTAATTTACGATTATCGGTCGGATTTTTCTCTACCTTGAAGATGTCGTTTTTGATTTCAAACTTTCTTCTATGTTCCTCAGAATAAATCTTACCATTGCATTTGATAGCTTCTTTCTTTGTCAAGAGGCTTTCTATCATATCTTTGGTAAATCCGATAACAGTGCATAATTTTTCCATTCTCAACATCTCTTTGAACATCGGGAAACCATTTGTGGGCTTTTTCAAGCAAGGTGTTCAGTCGTGAAATTTCCTTGTCTTTGGCTTCAAGTTCTTGATTATGTATTCCTTGAAGATTACGAATTTGTCTGCTATGCTGCTCCTGTATTTGTTGCATCTTGGCTTTTAGTTCGTCAATACCCTTATTGCGCTTGACCGCTTCCTGACGCAATTTCTCGTTGGCTTGTTCCAGTTCTTTCAACTTTCCACTTCCGAAAAGAGAACCAACTCCGCTTGCTATGGCAGTGGCAGCATCAGTGGCTACACTTTTGAGTTTGTCCGTGCGTATCTCTGATTTTACCTGTTTAAGCTCCTGTTCGGCAAGACTTATCTGTTGTTCTTTGTGTCGCTTGGTTTCATCTATACGTTGCAGTTCGGCTTTCTGTTTCTCGATGATGAAATCGTTTCGCTCCAAATGCTCCTTGTCTGTAATAGTCTTGGATTGCCCACGTTCCATAAAAAGAATATCAGATGCCAAAGTCTGCATTTCCATCATATCATTGTCATTGAGTTTTTGGCTCTTGCCTGTGTCGTGGTTCATCCAGTCGAATACGATGTGTGCGTGGTAATTCGGTTTGAACCATTTTTCACCTACTTGGAAACTTTCCTTGTCCTCTGCATCAGGCTGTCCGTTCAGCCAATGCCCTTCATCTTTGTGTAGGAAGATTTGAAGCGGAGTGATGCCCCAACGTCTTTGGCATTCCTCGCCAAATTTCTTCACGTCTGCCAATGTGGTGTCCGGTTTGATAAGCAACACACCCTCACGGATGGGCGAGCATCCTGCCACTTTTATGATTTTTCCGTTCTTTCCTTTGCGTTCTCGCTCTTTCTCTTGCATGGCACGACCTGTCTTTTCCTTTACCATCCGTTTGATGTTGTCGTAGTGTGTCTGCAAATTCGAACTGCCGAAGTCCGGGTTTATCCATTGCTCGTTGTCAGCGGATAGTTCAGGCACGATGTAGATTCTGGACTCTCCGATATTACGCATATACTCGGCAGTCCTCCTGTTGTGAGCCTCGCTTGACTTGGTGTTGCAAGGTTTGATATGTATGCTTGATTTTATTGCCATACTACTATTCTGATTTATTGTTTACGATGGATTACTTTGTTCGCTTTCGCAGAGGGGTTCTTAGGGGTGTAACCCATAAGCGGAGTTTCCAAAGAGAAGGTCACTCTTTGGTCTGGGTTCTCAGGGGAGAAACGCCCTGAGTGGGTCATTAGGGCAAAGCCCTAATCCCCTCGGAGAGCCCACAACTACGAAAGCGAAGCGTGTAGTTATAGTGGGCTATAACCGAAAGCCGTTTTTCTTTTTCGGTGGTTGGCTGGGCGTCTCTTTTACAGATTGGGCTTGCCTGTTTCTTTCAGTCTGTTTCTGTAAGTATTCGTTCAAGTCCTTGCATCCGCTGTAGGTCTGCGAAGCATCACGGATGTATAAGTCCCTGCCGTATTCCACACAGATTTGTTGGAGTGCTTCCATCCCTGCACGGTCATTGTCAAAGAAACAATGGATTCGCTCGTAGTTCCCCAAAGGGTAGAGGGCTTTGGAAACATTGGCTACGGAGTTCAGCACCATGTAATCTTGCCTATCCAGTTCGGGATATTTCGAACAGCTCTCCAATCTCAAAGTAAGGAATGAAAGATAGTCCATAAACCCCTCAAACACATAACACGTTTCCCTCGCTGTTCCCGGCTGTTTGATATGGGAAATTTCTTTCGGTGCGATACAGCCTTTAAAATATCGGTTGCGGATTTCATACCCACCCGACACGTTGGGAAAGGCAATGGCGAAATACCGTTTGCCGTGATGGGAGAAATGCGCTTCACTGCATTCTCTTTTTGCCAGTGCAATGTTTATCCCCCTTTCCTGCAAATAGGTGAGCAGGGCAGGAGAAGAAAGCGGTACAATCTCCAGTTGTTGGAAACTTGGCTCGGAAGATGATTGCTTGCCAAAAGAAAAAGACACGGGATGAATACGGGGTGTCTGTTCTTCGATTTTCTGTAGAAGATAAGGCACATAGTCGGAACAGTAGAGTTCCTGTGCCAGTGCGATGATATTTCCACCTTTGCCGATTGCGAAATCATACCATTGGTTACGTTCAGTATTCACCTTGAACGAGGCTTCCGTTTCTTCCCTTAGCGGTGACTTGTACCACAGGTTTATGCCCTGTTGTTTGACCGGAGAAAAGCCCAAACTGTGCAGATAATCTGCTATCTTGATTTGTTTCGCTGTCTGTATATCCATAAAATAATAGGTCTAATGATAATTGAATTGGTTTATTTCTCTTTTCGCCCGTACTTTTTTATGAAGTACGGTCTGTATAATCACTTCACTTTATCTTCGTATATATAGGATACGGTAATAAAGTGAAGCGGTTTTGTCACATTCCGCAACCACTTCGCTTTATCCCTGATATATAGACCCTCGGAATAAAGTGAAGCGATTGCAAGGTGTGGGCTAATAGTGGAAGTTGGGCATGAACGTGTACTTTCTGCCGTTCTCCTGCACTATCATCCGTTTGTTCCGAAGCATGGTGATGAGCGATACCGCCTTTTTGTGGTTCAACTTTACACCCACAGACACATAAGTCTTGATTAAAGTGTCTTCCAGATCCTTGTAGCCGTATTCCTCTTTCAGTCCGAAAGCCGCTTCCAGTGCTATGCGGTGCTGCTGTTCGGTGATGTGCCTGTAAGGGTCAAACTTTTCCTCTTCCGGTCTTCCGGGTTTCTTCGCTTCGGGTCTGTACCCCTCTATGAGTTCAGGCAATGCATTGTCGTTGATACGGAAAGCGAAAGGCTCGAAATCCATTGCACGGATGTGCATGGCTGAAACATTGCTTATATCCCCGTTGCTCTTGTCCTTTTCCACCAGCAGAACGGTTTCCGCCTTGTTGTTCAGCTCCGTACCGATATGCCCTCTTGCGTTTTCATCGCCTTTGTTCTGGTGGAGTATCGTATGGATGTGTATCTGCCTGTCATCCGTCCACTGCATCAGTTTGGATATAATGCGTGTCGATTCTCCCGGACTGTTGATGTCATATACCATATCACGGATGCCGTCTATGATTACAAGCCCTATGTCCGGTGTATTATAGATAGCCTGTTCGACAATCCTGATACGCTGTTCGGGCGTGTATTTCCTCAAAGCGAGAAACTCCAGATGTTCATTGTCCCTGTCATCAGGAAGACCAGCAAGCCGTAAAATACGTTTCATGACTTTCAGACAGTGATAATGGCTTTGTTCCGTGTCCACATAAAGAATCTTCCTTTTTTCTTCCGGTAGTTCCGCAACATACCGCAGTACCGTACCGTTTTTCAATGCGGCGGCTACGATAGCCGATACATTGAAAGTCTTTTTACTCTTGGCTTTGCCGATGGATGCACTGAAATTGCCCAGTGTACCAATGACCGAACCTTGCACTTTTAGAATCTCAGGTGCTTTTTCGTAACTTTTCGACAGGCTCAACCGTGAGGCTTGCCAAAGGATAACGGCTTCTTCTGCCGATATTTCCTTGTTGTCTTTCATATAATCCATAAATACACCTCCCGTTATTTCCGTCCTCCTGTTTTCTTCCCGGCAAGCTCAAGAGCCAATTCCGCATCTACGATAATCTTGCGCCCTATCTGGGTAATCGCCTTGTCAATCTTTCCGCTTTTCTTTATGCGGTTGGCAGTGGGCAGACTGCACCCGAACAGTTTGGCTATACCGAGTATTCCGTACACATACTTTCTTTTTGTGTCCGTGACGGGTTGCGGTTGCGCTTCCGTTTGGTTGGAAGCGTGCTTACTCAGGAATATGAATTCTTCGCCTGTCATCTGCCAGACGGGTTTTGATAATAATTCTTGGATATTTGTCATCGTCCAATCTATTTAGTCGTTAAACAATCAGCCCTGCGCACTGGCTGTTATTTCTGTTCTCGAACGATGCAAAATTAGGTATGGTTATAAGTGGTAAGGATGTGGATGATATAAATCAGAAGCCATTATATCTCACTGAATATCAGATAATAAAAATACCACTCAAAAATTATTTTGAGTGGTAAAAGTGGTAATTTCGTGGAATGTCAGGATATATTACGAATTATCTGAATATGTTTTCCATTTCTTTGGCGAATTTCTGGTTACTGTCACTCGGAAAATCGGAAACGGGTTCTTTGTACTTCGACCTGTAATAGTTCTCGTCAATATCCAGTAGTTTTAATATCTTGTCTCGCCATTCATCCCTGTATTGCTTGGATAGTTTTTCGCTCATCAGGAATATCAGGTAACACACCCGTATCTTTTCCCTTGCCTTGATTTCTAATCTGTTCTTGCAGGGGTGCAGGTTTATATTGGCATAGAAGTCCGCTATGGCAATGGCTTCGAACTGTTCTCCGACACAGGTTTCATAAATGGGCGAAAGCGGCTTCATGTCAAAATATTCATGCTGTTCCTCCGGTGTATTCTGTACTTCTTCTTGCGCATTTTGCTCGACTGATTCCTCCGGTCGTTTTTCTTCTACGTCATCAGGAAGGTACTTTTTCAGGACTTCCATAAAAAGAAGGCTTAGGCGATAAACATCACCGGAAAGGTTTTCCGTATATTGAAAAGCCTCTTTCCTGTCTTGCTTTTGCAGTTCATAGAGTTTGTCCAATTCCTTCTTTTCCTTGTCGTATTCAGCCTTGCAGCGTTCATATTCCTTTTCTGCCTGTATTTCTTCTTCGTCTGTATGCGCCCGAAAACCAATGAAATCATATCTGTGGTATGCGTCATTCAAAGGCTCGTGCAACTTGGTGGTAATCTCCAACTGGTCTTTTATTGCAGAATTACACCTGTCTGCGTAGTGAAAACACACACGCTTTATGATGTCATCATTCAGCGGTTTTGTTTCATAAGCCCGTATATTCTTTTCTATTTCGATTTTCAGACTGTTGAGAATCAATGTGTATTGTTCTTTCTGCTTGTCAAGTACCAGTTCAAGGATAGCGGCTTCAAAGGTCTTTGTGTCATTGTGCTGCCGATAAAAATCGGTGATGAATTTCTGCTTGTCAAAAAAAAGCATAATTGGTTATCCAATCATTATATATTCTGTTGAGTTCTCCATATTGGGGAATCAGTTTGTTTATTTCTCCTGCCATAGACTTCAATTTTGGGGATTATTATCTTTATCAAGAAATGAAGTTAGTTCTTCCTCCACTTCTTCAATACTCGGTAAAGCTGATTTCAAGTTCTCAGGTATAGCCTTGCTCAACTGATAATCACTGATGCCTATCGGCTGGTCGTAGCCTGTCAAGGCATATTGAGCCACAACTTCATCTTTTCCCTTGCACAACAACAGCCCTATGGTTTTGTTATCGTCTTTTCCCCTTAGTTTGTCATCCACTACATTGATGTAGAAGTTCAGTTGTCCTGCATACTCCGGCTTGAATGGGGTAGCCTTTAATTCCACTACAATGTATGCGTGTAGCGGAATGGAATATAGAATCAAGTCGGCAAAGAAATCGCTATTGCCTACTTGGAAATGCTTTTGTCGGGCGACAAAGGCAAAGCCATTGCCCATTTCCAACAAATAACGGGTAACGTGTTTTACCAGTTGTTCCTCTATATTCCTTTCATCTGCTTTTTCTTTTGCTCCTGCCAAATCGAAGATATACGGATCTTTCAACAAGTAATTGGCAAGGTCACTTTGTGGTGCCGGGAGTGTGGCTGTAAAATTGTTTACCTTGTTGTTGCTGATTTGTCGATTATACAGATTGGTATCAATCTGCATTTTGAGTACATTACTACTCCAACCCATTTCCACGGACTGTTTCATATACCAATATCCTATGCCTAACGGTAATGCCCCGTCAAGTATGACCATCTGGCTTGCCCAGTTTATTCTGGCAACAGGGGAGGTTAGGAAAACCTGTTCTATTTCCCTAATCTCCATCCTGTAAATGGCAGAAACAGTTTTCTCCACGTCCTGAATTTGCGCAGGAACTTCCTGCGCAAATTCTAAAGACTGGCAATCAACAGATTGTATTTGCGCAGTAAGTTCCTGCGTAAATTGTCCGTTGTTTAGTTTCAATACTTCTTCTGTAACATTCTGTATGCTTGGAACAGACAATCTTGCATCCGTATCAATGAAACTTCGTAGCACGTTCAGCGGATATGACCGTGCGAATTGGCACATATAAGTAAGGTTGCGTTCCGAATAGCCTTTCTTTTCAGGATAATTGAATCGGATAGCCTTTGCCAGTTGCTTGATGATTTTGCTTCCCCAGCCTTGTAAGTTCTGATGATACAGGATATAGTTGCCCATTTTCCAGTAATGGAACAACATCTGGGCATTGGCTGCGGTAATGAGTCGGACTTGTGCCTGTTCTATTTCCGAACCGACAGCATGAACAAATGCGTCAAAGTTCGTTCTTTCTATATGATGTTCTTTGTTGTTTTCCATGTTTCAATGTCTATTGTTGTCGCAAATATAATTTAAATAGCGGATAATCTATGAAACTGATTGATACTTTTAGAGTTGGTTAAACTTGTTCATGGCATTTGCCTTAATATCGTCCGCTATGTCAATATAGGGTTTCATGGCTTTATAGTCACTATGCCCCGTCCATTTCATTACTACCTGTGCCGGAATACCGAGAGCCAGCGCATTGCAAATAAATGTTCTTCTTCCTGCATGGGTGCTTAGCAATGCGTGTTTCGGGGTGACTTCATCTATACGTTCATTTCCTTTATAATAAGTCTCCCGTACAGGCTCATTGATTTCAGCCAGTTCCCCCAGTTCTTTCAAATAATCATTCATCTTTTGGTTACTGATGACGGGCAGTACCATATGGTTTTCAAAATGGACTTCTTTGTATTTTTCAAGTATGGCTTTGCTGTGGTCGTTAAGTTCAATCATCAGACTGTCTGCCGTTTTGACTGTGGTGACTTCTATATGGTCGGACTTGACATCACTTCTCTTCAGGTTACGAACATCTGAATAACGCAGACTTGTGAAGCAGCAGAACAGAAAAACGTCCCTGACACGTTCCAGATATTGTTTGTCTTTTGGTATCTGGTAATCTTTCAGTCTGTTCAATTCGTCCCAAGTCAGGAATATCACCTTTTTAGAGGTGGTTTTCAATTTGGGTTTGAAAGTATCGTATGCCATGTTCTGATGAAACTCTTTCTTGAAGCTCCAGCGCAGAAACCATTTGAGGAATCCCATTTGTTTACCGATGGTACTGTTTCTCATGTCTTTTTTGTCACGCAGGAAATTGATATACTCGTTCAATCCGAACTCGTTGAAATATTCAAAGGTTACATTTTCCTTGAACTCTTTGAGGTGGTTTTTCACTGCTGAGAATTTCTCGTAGGTGGATGCTGTCCAGTTATTCTGATTGCCGCATTCTTTTACAAATTCATCGAACACCTCCCAAAAACTTATCTGTGCTTCTTCCTGCTGTTCTTCGTTGGCATTCTTCATCCGCAGGTTGAATGCATCCTTTAGTTGTTGGGTGGTTGGCATGGTTTCCTGTACCTCAAACTCCTTGAATACGTTTTGAATCTCGGCATAGTATTTCAGCAAGTCCGCATTGATTTCGGATGCGCTTTGCTTTAGTTTGTTGGTGCATCCGTTCTTTACCCGTTGTTTGTCGGCATCCCATTTGGCTACATCAATCCGATAGCCTGTTGTAAACTCGATGCGTTGGCTTGCATATATGACACGCATACGGATGGGTACGTTCTCCACGATTGGCACACCGTTCTTTTTCCGGCTTTCCAATGCAAAAATGATGTTTCGTTTGATATTCATAATTGGGTGCGTTTGAAATTCTACACCCAAATATACACCCAATATTTAGAATAGCAAAAGGCATTTAGAAAGATTTAGATTTACTCTACACTTTAGATAGTATGTGATTATCAGTAATTTGCAATTTTATGATATTTCTTGAAAGTATAGGTTCAAGAGCCTGTCTCTCCGCAAAAGTAGAAAAGTTAAAGTTGTAGATTCTTGAATTTGAACAATTCAAGAATTTTTCTTTTTCCAGCACTTATCTGTATGGATGATAATGCGGAAAGTGGTGAATACAAAAGGTGAATAAGAAACAGTACCCATAGTTCAGGCAGATTGATTTTATAATGGATGTAAAAACAATCTAATCGGGATATTATT
>SCPP01000784.1_pt1 | contig 19880 bp, 35 predicted proteins | sample 6106811 | NCBI WGS metagenome assembly SCPP01 (sample SAMN10720449, study PRJNA508395) | human gut metagenome | isolation source: Participant 2 stool, 15 month | host: Homo sapiens | collected 2018
AGAGGATTTCCACAGGAAGTCGGTTTTCTGCGCCAGCACGCTTTCCATCGTCTGGTCCACGAAGGGGCCAGATTGTAAACTGGATCAGCACACTGACCTTGGGCTGCTGTGTCATGCAGGTTCCCCTTCCTCTTTCAGCTGCAGCACCAGCGCCGCCAGTGCGCGCATATCGTCAGGCGTGTAGCGCTGGTCGATGGGCAGCGGCAGCAGGTACCGGCTGTAGTCGGCCTCGACGGAGTCGGCGGGCAGCAGCTCCAGCAGGTACTTCCACCACTGGCTGACGTAGACTTTATTTTTATCAGCCGTCCGCGCAGGCCGTCAGCCCAGCACAAAACGGATAGATCATCGCATCGGCGCTGGCCAGGCAGTCCAGCGCATTGTGCGGGGCCAGCGCGGCGTGCAGCGCCTCGTAGTTGGCGCGGCGGCGCAGGCGCAGGGCGTCGTACTCGACGGACGCAAGGATGCGCCGGGTCGAGGGCGACATGCCGCGGATCTCGCCGTCAAAGCGGCTCTCGTTGTCGAGGCTGTCGCCGTAGGCGCTGTTCTGCTTTCATCGATACAGCGGAACAAAACGCCGCGTGCTGCCAGCTGGTGTCCGCCGGGTAAATCCCGTCGGTCAGTCCATTATTACAAGGTACGCGCCGTCCGGCACGCCGACGAACTTGCGGCAGGAATAGGCGCGCTGTCGGCATCCATACGGGGCGCTGAAAAACGCCTGGGTGTTGTCAAAATCACCCGCGGCCAGCGGCGTTTGACCTCGGCCAGCAGGTCGTCCGACGCAATGCCGAAGTAGTTGACATACAGCCACTCGCCGTCGCCCAGCGCGGGCAGACAGGCAGACGGCGCGCGTCCAACGGATAGCGCTCCACCGCAAAGCCGCGCGGTCACGGCGTCATAGACCGTGTTGCAGTTGTAATAGGGCAGATACACCTTTTGCGCCCGCGTCGCGCAGGGCAGCCACAATCGCATTGCGGCCACAGTTCAGCCGCAGCACGCCCGCGCCGGTGTACAGCTCCTGCCCATGGGGCAGCTCCAGCGGCAGGTAGCCGCCAAACTCACGTTGCATCGTTTGTTCCTTCTTGCTAAAGGTTTTGTAAAGCCGAGGTTCACGGCATGGCAGCTCGCGTACCTTCCTTGCTCTCCACAAGGCCGAAGTTCAGCACCTTGCCGCGTTCCTCCGTCGAGATGCCCCAGGACAGAGCGTTGCAGCCCATCCGGCGGCCAGGCAGAGCATCCGGTAATAGAGATACGCCGCCGGGCTGTAGCTGCGGATGGACAAATCTGCCGCCAGATACTGGGTGTGCAGCACGTTGGCCTGGGCAAAGTAGAAGGTCATGCCGCCCGCGACCATCTGCTCGTCCGCAAACACGCCGTAAAACCCGGCAATGTCGGGCAGTCGGCTAGTCTTGAACTCCCAGAGTTCATCGGCGGTATGCACAGGCTCAACACCGAATTTTTGTAGGTTCTGCCGAAGCAGCGCGTGGAAAGCGTCGATCTCCGCCCGTGTTTCCAGCTTGCGGAACGTTAAATCCTGCTTGAGTGCCTTTTTCACATCCTGCTTTTGTTCTGGCGGAAGGACGCCAGCAGCGTTTCCGGCGTGCGGCCCGCCACCGGCACCAGGTGCTCAGCTCGGTCTGCTGGGTGTAGCCCAGATAGGTGAAGGCGTATTGCAGCGCGACGTTCTCGATGCCGTTGAACAGATCGGGCGTCGGGCGAAATCCGCCGCGTCGTAGCGCGTGGCAATATAATCCTCCACCGCCTGCAAAATCCCGATGGACTTAGCCGCGGGTTGTAGGTGCTGCGCAGCTCGGCCCGCCAAATATTGCTGCCGGGTGGGACGGAAAATTCTCGTTGCACCGTCCAGCCGCAGTGCGGCGGGCACCCTGCCAGACCGCCGTGCTCGTTATAGACCATGAGCGAGGCATCCGTAAAACCGGCCCGCGGGGTGGTAGTTCAAAAAGTTGCGGGTCTGCAAAACGTGCCGTTGCCGCTTTCGTGCATGACAAAGCGGTCCCCTCGGCCTCGTCCGCCGGGGTGTAAGGGCGTACCGTCCACTGCATCAGTCAGATCCTTTCCCTTGACAGGCTTCCAGAAATTCATCGTAGTCACGGATATAATCCGATTCATCGTAGTAGGATCCGCCGCGACGCAGAGCACGGAGTCCTTTTCTCCCAGATCATCTCGCGCCACATATAGTGCTCGACGATCAGGCCCTTGTCGGGGCTGTCCAGCAGGACGTCGGCCTTCGCGGCCATTGTCCAGCCGGATGCGGATGCTGCCGTAGGGGCACCACAGCACCTGCCGCAGTGCCTTGTGGGCGTGGCCGCCGCGGTGGGTGCCCTTGGGCGCCGTGGATATAGTAAATGCGCTTGATGTCAAGGGCGCATCATGGCTGCCCTCAAAGACCGAGAGGGTGCCCATCCCCTGCGCCGTCACGCTTTGATGCTGATGGTCTGGATGATCATAGTGGTTGCCTTTCTGTGTATTACCTTGCCTCCCCTAGCAGGGGAGGTGGCCAAGGGCTGACTCGTAAATCTGCTTTAATTCCTGAATACTCTCCGTTCACGGGAGGTACCCAGGCGTGCTGGGCTTTTGAAGGGGCGTTCTGCGGCACGATGAGCCGCCTGACCAGCCCGCGGACGAGCCGCGATTTGTGCCGGTCATTGAAGTAATATTCATACGCCAGCCGCACGGTGCGGTCTTTGGGGTACAGCTCCCGCAGCAGCTCTACCATGGCACGCCAGTCGCGCAGCATCCGGGCGCGTGCGCCCTCGTTGTGGAAACGCCGGTGCCGACCTCATACCACGCAATGCAGCGGTCATAGCCGACTATCGGGATGTTTTCCACGGCAAAGAGCCGCGCGGAAATCCTCGGCCAGCAGGACGCGGCCCGCCATCTTTCCAGCGCTTGTACGAGCAATTCCCGCTCATACGAGCCCCGCGCCGCTGATGCCGTCATCATAGAGCAGCATATTGCGCTTGGCGGTCTTGGCGTCATACGCGCCGGGGCGGTAGGGCGTGCGGTCAAACGGCGCGTCGCCGGGCGCCGGATCGGTGCGCCGTTCCGGTCTGCGTAGCAGGCCAGGCGGCCAAAGCGACCCGCGGGGCATCGCGGCGCAAGACTTCCAGCAGCCACGCCACCGTGTCGGCGTCGTAGAGATAGTCCCCGGCGAGACGGTGAACACCCATTTTCCGGTTGCCTGCTTTGCGCCGTTCAAAACGTTTTGACCGTGCCGCCGTTGGGGTGAAGCTTGACAAATTTTGCGCCGGTAAAGCCGTTTTCTGCAAGAATTTTGCGCGTCAGGGGAAGAAGTCCTCATCGGCCGTCATCCGCCACGACCAGTTCAAAATCACGGCAGCTCTGCCGCAGCAGCGACGCCAGCGTCCGCCGCAGCTCGCCCTCGTCGGGGCGGTACTGGACCAAGAGGATGGATAGATCCATGGGGATGTCTCCTTTACGTCAGATTTCTTGCCTCCCTAGCAGGGGAAGGCGGCCAAGGGTTACCCTCCATCCGCCCCATTTTCCCGTTCCAGAAATCCGTTTCACTCGGACGCGCCGTAGCTGCGGCCTTTTGCGGCCAGCAGCTTTGTCAGGGTGTAGCGTGCCGCGCCGGTGAGGAGGGAGAATCGTTTTCAGCTTCGCATAGGCCGCGCTTTTGCCCTTGCAGGTCAGGTACAGCGTGTTGCGGGTGATGTAGTAGACCGACAGCATCCCGCCCGCGCTGCCGCCCGCCTTGTGGTGGATGACAGCATCGGGCAAAACCACATCGGCACGCCGGCCTGCGCCAGACGGATGCAGTAATCGACATCCTCGCAGTACATAAACAGCGTCTCATCAAGATAGCCGACCTTTTCAATGACCGCCCGGGGCAGCGCACACAGCAGAAAGTGATGAAGCTGACCTGCTTTCTCGGCAAATTCGGGGCCATCCTTTTGTGGCCGCCCAGGTGCTTTACCTTGCCGGTCTTGGGTCCAGTTCGCCGCCCGCAAACCAAATCTCATCTGCCGGTTCCATGAAGAGCATCTTCGGGCAGCTGACCGCGCCTTCCGGCGTCTCGGCCAGCAGCTTTTCCAAAAAATCCGGGTGGACGGATGTGTCGTTGTTCAGCAGCAGCGCATAGTCGCAGCCATCGGCCAGGGCACGGCGCATCCCGATATTGTTGGCCGCCGCAAAGCCGACGTTTTTCTCCTGCGGCAGGAACACGGTGTTCGGCGGCAGCTTATTTGCAGCTATGCAACGGAATCATTCGGCGACGCATCGTCGATTAAAATCACTTCAAAGTCCGTGAACGTCTGCTTTGCAGGCTTTCCAGGCAGACCAGCGTGTCCTGCCAGCCGTTATAGTTGGAAATTACGATACCGACTTTCGGCATGGTTCACCCCTTAAAATCGTTCACAGCGTCAATGACGGCCTGCACCTGCGCGTCGGTCATACCGTAGAACATCGGCAGGCTCAGCTCGGTGGCGGAGATTTCTCGGCCAGCGGCAGTGCGCCCCTGCCAAGGCCAAGCTCGGCGTAGGCCCCCTGCAAATGAATGGGCGTCGGGTAGTGCTTGTTCGTGCCGATGCCGCGGGCGTTCAAATGTTTTCTAGCGTTGCGGTCAGCGCAGCGCACGGCGAAGATATGCCAGACGTGGGTGCAGCCGGGCAGCTCGGCGGGCAGCGTGACCGCCGGGTTGTGCATTTCGGCCAGGTACCGCGCGGCAATACGGCGGCGCGCGGCATTCATAGCGTCGAGATGGGGCAGCTTAGCGGCCAGGAACGCGGCCTGCAGCTCGTCCAGGCGGGAGTTTTGGCCCTTATAAATATGGTGGTATTTGTAGTCGCTGCCGTAGTTGCCCAGGGCGCGGACACGCTCGGCGAGTTCGTCGTCGTTCGTCGTCACACAGCCCGCGTCGCCCAGGGCCCCGAGGTTTTTGCCCGGTAAAAGCTGAACCCTGCGGCGTCCCCAGACTCCGCGCGGCGGCCCTTGTAGGTCGCGCCGTGGCCTGGGCGGCGTCCTCGATGACCTTTGGCCGTGGGCGTGGGCAATGGCGTTCTCGTCCATCAGGCGCACTGGCCGTAGAGGTGCACGGCCATGATGGCCTTCGTGCGCGGGTCACGGCGGCCTCGATGCGGGCGGGTCGATGTTGTAGCTTTCGAGCGTCGGCTCGACCAGCACGGGCGCTGCGCCCGCGTAGCTGATGGCCAGCACCGTGGCGATAAAGGTGTTGGACGGCACAATGACCTCGTCCCCGGGGCCGATGCCCATGGCCTTTAAAATGAGCACCAGTGCGTCCAGGCCGTTGCCGCAGCCGATGCAGTGCCTGACGCCGCAGTAATCGGCAAAAGCCTTTCAAAGGCGGCGTCCTCTGCCGCCGATGTACCAGCTGTTGTCCAGCACGCGGGCAAACGCGCCGCGCAGCTCGGCATCCAGCCCCGCTCCATCGGGCGAAAGGAGACAAACGGCACCGTGATGGGAGTTTCGGACATGGAGTGACACCTCGTTTTTATAACAAATATTTGTTTGCGCGGTCAAAACGCACCTTGTGGGCGAGCATTGCTCGCCCGCGGAAGTTTCGTGGCTGCCCTGGCCGCAAACGGGCACGGGCAAACAGCCGACACATCCGCAAAAGGGCGGACAACACCTACTATATCGTCTTATTATACAACAAAGCGGATGATTTAGCAATAAAAAGGGATGCCGCTTTGTGAAAACGGCATCCGTTCCGGGATAAAATTATTCGGCGGTCTCCGCGGGGCGCGGGTGGCGCAGCCGGTCCGCAGCCGCGCTCGTCAATGCTGACGTGGTCAGCGCAGCAGCAGCGCCCTCAAGATGGCGGCAGCCCTGTCGTCGCAGTGGATCTCGGTCTCGGGCGAGGCCGGCTGGTTGTCGGTAGCGACGTTGCCGCACCCCTCGCTGTTGCGGTAGCTGCCGCAGACGGCATCCCCGGGGCCGGTATGGCGGACGTTGATGCCGTCCAGGCAGCAGCAGCCCGCCTTGTTATGGCAGCAGTCATACTGGGCACAATCAAGATAGCTCATAAAACACCTCCGTGCGCACAGTATGTGCAGGGGCGGGGTGTTTATGCAGGGATATTTATTCAAAAGGGCCGCTTACCTCAGACTACCGCTCGCGCCGCCTTGAGTGCCCGCTCATACTCCCGGAGGAAGGCGGCAAACCCGGCCTGCCGGCAGCATCGGGGTCAGCGGCAAAACGCCGGATTTTTCTCAGGGAACGCCGGGTTCCTGCGGGCGGGGATGCGGTGCTATAGCTTACCTGCACTCCTTCTTCATGGCAGAATAGCCGATCAGCACCGTCCAGACATAAGCGCAGGTTTTGGGGATCATCAGCATACCGATCATCGGGATCGCATCGGCCCACAGCACGACCGGGATATAGAAGCCAAAGCTCAGCACGATGGTCAGCCACATCCAGCGGAACGCCTGGTCGTTATGCTCCCTGGCGCTGCGGAAGAACAGCACGATGATCAGAAGGCCCATCAGATGAGATGCCCCAGGAAAGCGGGTTCTGCGGCATCATGCAGAGGATGATGCACGGCGGCCAGCCCGTAGACGGCGGCGGTCAGGCCCTTCCGCCCTCGACCTTATAGCGCTGACGCCACACATAGTAGAGCAGCACATAAAAATTGTCATCGTGACCGAGGTGATCCACTTGCCGAGGCCCAGGGCACGGTGTAGTTTCCAGACCCGTGGTGCAGAGCGCCAGCGCACGGGAATCAGATGGAAGGAGTCACCGGCGCCCAGCACAACGGCCATCAGGCCGAACAGCCGGAACTGCGGGTTACTCCCACGGATCATCAGGATACCGATGGTGATGACAGATACCAGATAGACGGCATCAAATACAGTTTCTACGATTGCTTGCATAGATCAGTTTCTCCTTTTGCTGATAATTTTGTAGGCATTGTGAACATTGTTCAGTTTGAGGTATTTAAAATTCCCACACGCTGGTGGGAATGAAAAGCCGGTGGTCAATATAAGGTTCTGCGCACGACCTCCAGCACAGCACTGGGGTCATAATCCTGCCGCAGCAGAGCGGACAGCAGCTGTGAAAACAGCACCTCGGCAAATTTTTCTGCCGTGAACTGCTCATCAAAGGCATCTGGCCGTATCCTGGCATCCTGCTTGAGAACTGCGCACAGCCCCATGAGCATGTGGTGCCAGGCCTGTTGCATGTGGCGCTTGCCGTCAGCCTTTCGTCCCGCATAAAGCCGAGCGAATGCAGTGTGAAAAGCCGATACTGCTCATAGCCGTAGGCCATGCGCTCATACATCCAGATCACGCAGGCCTGCACATCCTGAAAGACAGCGGCATCCTCCGGGCGGTGGAAGATCCGCGCCAGACGCTTTCAACGGTAGCGCTGACCAGCTCCGCCTTGGAGTCAAAATAGTTGTAAATAGAACCTACCGATACCCCGCACGCCGCCGCAACAGAGCGGATGCTGACAGCAGACCACCCTTGCTCCTGGATCAGCGCACGGCTGGTTTTCAGGATCTCCTCTTTGATGTGACGATCGTATTCATGGGCACCTCAACATGAACATTGTTCATTTACGATTTTATTATAGCCCTGCACCTGTCCCCTGTCAATAGGAACGGAAAAGTTTTGTGAACTTTTTCGCACTTTTCACTGTGAAGGCCCGGCCACGCAGAGCACGGCGCACCGCATTACCGCAAAAATCCACCCATAGAGAACTTTCGTAAGCTGTTTTAGCTACGTTGTTTCTATGGGTGAATTTCATAGGTGAACAGTTTTGTTCACACTCCGTTGGTTGGGTCGGCGAGGTTCGAACTCACGAATGCGGGAGTCAAAGTGCTGTGCCTTACCACTTGGCGACGACCCATTATAAAGAAAAGGCCGTGCAGGAACGCGCCTGAACGGTCTTTGGTGGGGTGCCTAGAGATTCGAACTCGGCCTCCAGAGCCACAATCTGGCGCGCTAACCAACTGCGCCATAGGCACCACATAATGCGCCCGAAGGACTCGAACCCCGGCCCACTGCTTAGAAGGCAGTTGCTCTATCCAGCTGAGCTACGGGCGCTCACTGCGGGTTCATGTCCGCGAGGGACATACTGCGTAGGATATTATAGCAACGGAGAGCCGGGTTGTCAAGCATTTTGCAAAACTTTTACAAATCCGGCGGGATTTTCCCGTGAAATACACCTCATACCATTCTATAAAGCAGTAAAACGCCCACAGTTTCGTCATAGCGTTGGTTTTCCGGCGCGGTGGGCGTCCAGCAGGGCGCAGAGCGCACCCGTGTCAAAAGCGCTCGGCTACCGGGCCGGTGAGCTTGGCCTTGACCAGCGCGTAATATTTCTCCTGGCACAGCCAGTCCGCCAGCGGCACCGGGAACCCGCGCTTCGGCGCGTCGGCCAGTTGGGGCGGCAGGCGGCGGCCGCAGCAGCCCGCAAGGCGATCTTGCCGCGCCGCCCGGTGCAGCGGTACCGCCGGGGCAGGCCCAGCGCCACGGCCAGCACCCGCCGGTCCAGAAACGGCACCCGCAGTTCCAGGCTGTGGGCCATGCTCATGCGGTCCGCCTTGCGCAGGATGTCCCGCGGCAGCCAGGTCTGCCAATCGACCCACTGCACCGCCGTCGGCTCATCCAGGCCGCGCACCGCGTCAAAATAGGGCTTGCAGCGCTGCGCGGGGTCGGGGCGCGGTAGTCGCGCTTCAAATATTTGTCGCGTTCCTGCGCAGTTTCAAACACATAGTTAGCCCGGGCGGACCGTTGCCAGCGCGGCAGTGCGCCCGGTGCAGCAGGCCGCAGCCGGGCAGCAGGGCCGCCAGCGCCCGCCGCACAGCCAGGGCATTTTCTGCCAGCGCTCGGCCCAAACGGCCTGCCGGTACAGCGGGTACCCGCCGAACAGTTCATCCGCGCCCTCGCCCGAAAGCACCACTTTTACACGCTGCCGCGCGGTTTTGCACAGGAAATACAGCGGCACCTCCGCCGGGTTGGGCATCGGTTCATCCAGATACCACTGGATGGCCCGGTTTGCCGCAAAAATCATCCGCGGTCACGGTGGTTTCGGTCAGCGGCACGCCCAGCGCCTGCGCCGCGGCACGGGCGGCAGGCAGCTCGGAATACGCTTTCTCGGCGTAACCCACCGAGAAGCACTGCACGGCGGGCTGGCGGCGGGCCATCTCGCAGGTGATGAGCGACGAGTCCACCCGCCCGACAAAAGCAGCCGACCTCGACATCGGCAATGCGGTGGGCATCGGCGCTCTCGGCGACAGCGTCCCCGATCTCGCGCCCAAGCCCGCAGACTGCGCCCCGCTTTGCCCGGAACCGCGGCATGGCGAGCCAGCGTGACCCGCCCGCCTGCCAGGTCAGCGTATGGGCGGGCGGCAGCTCATAAACGCCGGTGAACAGCGTCTCGGCGTCGGGCAGGTACTCCATGCTGAGCCAATCGGGCAGGCGGGCTTCGTTTAGCCGCTTTTCAAAGGCCGGGTGGGCCAGAAAGGCCTTGATCTCGCTGGCAAAGAGCAGCGTCTCGCCCTTTATAATAGCAGAGCGGCTTGATGCCGAACAGGTCCCGCGCAGAACAGCGTGCCGCGGGTGCGGTCCACACCGCAAACGCGAACATCCCGCGCAGGCGGCAGGGCAGGTCGCCGCCCCAGGCCTCGTAGCCGTGGAGCAGCACCTCGGTGTCGGAGTCGGTGGCAAACGTGTGGCCGCGCTGCTGCAATCGGGCGCGCAGGGCCTTGTAGTTATAAATTTCGCCGTTGAACACGACGACAAGGGTGCCGTCCTCGTTGAACATCGGCTGACCGCCGCCTGCAAGGTCGATGATGGACAGCCGCCGATGCCCGAGCGCCGCGGTGCCGTCGGCGTAGCAGCCCTCGCCGTCGGGGCCGCGGTGACGGATGAGGTCCGCCATGCCCTGCACGATTTGTTTGGCCGCCGCCGGTCCTGCCCGGGCGCGGTAAAACCGGCTGATGCCGCACATGTGTTTGTCACCCTTTTAAGTGGATTTACGGAGACGTTTTACGCCCACCCGCGGCGGCCAGAGGGCTGGCCGCCCTACAACCCCGCTCGCGTTATTTGTGGGAGGGATTCATCCCTCCGGGATGTTTGCGGCAGCTGCGGGGCGTCGAGGACGCCGCCCCTACAGCTGCGGTAATAACTTAATTGCCGAGCCATAAACCATATCCGCCGGATGCCCCTCCTGCTGCCAGCAGATGGGCGCGGCCACGGCCACGCCGCCGCAGGGTGTCGGCACGGCGCAGGGCGAGCCTGTTCGGGCAGGCGCGGCGCACGGCGTACCACGGCGCGGTGTACCAGACGGCGGGCGCAGCGTCGGCGGCGTGACCGGCCCGCCGTACAGCAGGTCCTGCACCGGCGGCACGGCCAGCGGTGCGTCCGCGGCGTCGCAAAATAGGACGCGCGGCCTGCCGGTTCAGCTCAAATAAAACCGGCTCACCGCGGCGGTCATACTTCAAATCAAAATTGGCAAAGCCGTGCCAGCCCGCCGCCTGCAAAGGCCGCGCAGGGCATCCAGCAGCGCCGCGTCCTGCCAGGACGGCTCCACCAGCACGGCGGCGTAGTTGCCGGTGCCCTCGGGCGTGCGCTCCTGCAAAGGGGCTGGCCCTGCACAACCACGGCACCTGCCGTCCGCCGCGCAGTATGCGTTGACGACCGAGCCGCGTGTCCGGGCCGGGGATGTACTCCTACACGAGCCAGCTGCCAAAATAACCGCCCCGCGCCGCGACGGCAAGGAGCTCCCGCAGCCGGGCGGCGTCCTGGACTGAATACACCTTGCGCCGCCCGGGAAATCGCAGCGGGCGTAGGCCGGGTCCGCAGGCTTGGCGATGACCGGCCAGCAAACGGCAGCGGCGACAGGGCGTCCGCCGGGCACAGCGTCACGGTCTGCGGTGTGCAGCCCTGCGGCGGCAGGCCGCCGCAAACTGCTGTTTATCGGCCAGGGCCAGCGCGGCGGGGGGCGGGCAGGCAAAGCGGTACGCCCTCAGCGCGTCGGCATGGCGGGCCAGCAGGGCCGATGTGTCGTCGGCGCAGGAGATGAAATTTTGGGCACGCCGGGTACTGCGCCGCCAGCCCAGCAGCGTGGCCGTAAAGACGTGGTCCTGCCCGAACGCCGGGTCCTGCACGGCGACCGCACCAGACGGCTGTGAGCCAGCGCGGGCAGGGCGCGGCGGCAGACAACCAGGCTGCGCACGCCATAGCATTCATAAAAGCTGCGGGCCATACCGTAGACATTGGCATCCCCGCCCAGCAGCACCGGCGGCATCCGCGGCATACAAATCCTGCCGTAAGTGTATGCGGCGGGGGTTTGTAGTGATTGTGTGAATGGGCATGTCGTAGGGCGGCCAGCCCTCTGGCCGCCGCGGACGTTAGCGACAACAATAAAGGCTTCCGGGTTGCCACTGTAGGGGCGGCGTCCTCGACGCCCGCGGGTCAAGACCCTCTCTACAAAGCAAACCATGAAGGGTTGCAATGGCAAACCTCCGGGCCGGGCATGCCCGGCACAGTCACCGTTTGCTCAGCGGCATTTCCTCCGTCCAGACATCTCCATTCGTGTCTGTCACACGCACAACGATACTTCGGCAGCGTCTCGCCGTCGTACTCCCAGCCGTTCCACATCCTCGCTGTAGAATGCCGTTCAGACGCTCTCGGTGCGGAGGAATTGCCATAGCTGGACTCGCCCTCGCAATCCAGTACAGCGGTGGCTGTCGGCTCCCCGGCGTCGCCGTTCAGGCTGGTCGATTTCCACCTGCGCAGGCTGCATCCACGGCAGGGCGTCCACCTGCACCTCCACAGGGTAGCAGGTCAGGGTCAGTCGGTACTGCTTATTGCCGACCCGCCGCACGGAATACCCAAAGTCCAGGCTGCTGCCCGCCGCACCCCAGACAATCGTCGGCTCAGTCATTTCGTCGTTGAAGTCCACGGTTCCCAGCGTCTCGTTGGTGGTCACGCCGTCAGCGGTCCACTGCACGCTCAATTCAGAGGTGCTGCCCACCGTAAAACGATACCGTCCGCCGCAAAGCTGCCATCGGGCGCGGCGGTCATATCGTACAGCCGCGTATCATCACCGCAGCGCACGGCCAGCCGGGCTGTCACACCGTCTCGGTTCGTGCGCGGCGTGACCTGCACTGCACAGGCATCCAGCTTTATCGGCGTCCCGGTGCAGCTTGTCCACCGGCAGCCAGCCAGTCCAGAACCGTGGCCTCGCCCCATCCGGACGGCGTCCTGCAATTCGAGATCTGCGCCGAAAGTTCTGCCTGCTGGGCCGCGTAGCTGGACTGGATGGCCGCATAGTTCTGGTTCAGCGTGCTGATCTGCCGCTCATATTGCAGCGCCACGCCCGCCAGCAGCCCGGCCAGTGATGACCGCCGCGCCCCGGCGCAGCCCCACAGCCTGCGGCGGCGCTTTCCTCGGCGTCGCGGGCGGCCAGCAGGTCCCGCAGTGCATCCAGCGTCACGGCAGGCGCGGCGGGGTCGGCGTTCTCCGTGCCAACAGTGCGTCCACGCCGGTGCCCAGTTCGGCCGCCAGCACCTGCAAATTGTCCAGCCCCGGCAGGGCGGTGTCCTTCTCCCACTTGCCCAGGGCCTGGCGGCTGACGCCGATTTTTCAGCCAGTGCCTCCTGGCTCAGCCCCTGCGCCCTGCGCGCATTCTGGATATTCTGCCCCAGTGTCATACGCTCGCCCTCTTTCCTCTTTTTCTGACATGATTCTACCACAGAGCATGGTAAAATGCCAGCAAGTCAAGTGTACAAAACGGTAACGGCAGGTTGCACTGCCGGGAAAGGACGCAAAATCATGTGCGGAATCGCAGGCTTTATCGCGGGGCACGGCGCAGCGAACGCAGCGGCGCTATGCTGGCGCGCATCGCCCACCGCGGGCCGGACGGTCAGGGAACGTTTGTGGAGGGCCCGCGGCGCTCGGCCACCGTCTGGCCATCATCGACTTAGAGGGCGGCGGCCCTGTACAGTGAGGATAAAACTTAGTCGTCGTTTTCAACGGCGAAATCTACAACTATCGCGAACTGACCACCGAGCTGACCGCTGGGCCACACCTTTACCACCCGCACCGACACCGAGGTGCTGCTGCACGGGTGGGAGCAGTGGCCGCGAGCTGCTCCCCCGGCTGCGGGGGATGTTCGCCTTTGCGCTGTGGGACCGCCGGGCGCAGGTGCTTTTCTGCGCCCGTGATATGTTCGGCATAAAGCCGCTCTACTACTGCCGCTGCGCCGATGGCACGCTGCTGTTTGCCAGCGAGATCAAGGCATTTTAGACCACCCGTCGTTTGCCGGCGGCTCAACACCGCGCAGCTGCCGCTCTACTTATCCTGCCAGTATTCCCGGGGCGGGACACGTTTTGCCGGGGTGCAAAAGCTGCTGCCAGGGCATTTTCTGGAATTTTCCGAGGGGATCGTGCGCACCACGCGGTGGGTACAGCCCGCCTTCCTGCCAGGCGACGCGCCGGTCTCTCCTGCCGGATCGAAGAAGTCCTGCGCGACAGTGCGGCGGCGCACAAGGTCGCCGACGTCGAGGTCGCGGGGTTCCTCTCCGGCGGGGTGGACTCGGCCTACCTCACGGCATTGGCCCGGCCCGCGCGGACCTACGATTTCCTACGCAGAGCCGAAGTACGACGAGTCCTTCCCCGCCCGGCGCTGGCGCAGCCTCGGCGTGCGAAACCGGGTGCGGTGCATCAGCCCCGGCGAGTTCTGGGACGCCGTACCCGCTGTGCAGTACCACATGGACGAGCCGATGGCCGACGCGGCCGCCGTGGCGCTCTACTTTTTGAACCGTGAGGCCGCCAGGGATGTGAAGGTCGTCCTCTCGGGCGAGGGCGCGGACGAGCTGTTCGGCGGGTATAACATCTACCGCGACCTTCACTGCGCGGTGGTATAACCGCCTGCCGCCCTGGCTGCGGGGCGGGCTGGGGGCGGCGGCGGCGCTGCTGCCGCCCGCGCGCGGGTGAACTTTCTCGTGCGGCGCGGCATGAGCCTGGAGGAGCGGTATTTCGGCCCCACGGCCCTGTTCAATGAGCGCGAAAGCGCCGCCTGCTGGCGGATTACGCCGGGGACGGCGACCCGATGTTTTGACCGAGGCCATCTGGGACGCCACCGAGGGACTGGACCCGTGACCCGGATGCAGCAGGTAGATCTAAATTTGTGGCTGGCCGGGGACATCCTGCTCAAGGCCGACAAGATGAGCATGGCCCACAGCCTGGAGCTGCGGGTGCCGTTTCTGGACCGGGAGGTCTGGGCGCTGGCCGCCGCGCCCTGCCGCCAAGGCCGACGCACGACGAAAATTGCCCTGCGCCAGGCTGCGGCCCGCACACTGCCCGCCGCCAGCGCCGCGCGTAAAAGCTCGGCTTTCCTGTACCGGTGCGGGACTGGCTGCGGCAGGAGCCGTACACCAGCCGGGTGCGGGCCGTATTCAGCCGCCCGGCAGCGCGGAGTTCTTTGACCCGCGCGCGCTGCATACTATGTTGAACCACCACCTGCACGGCGGCGACTGCTGGCGGCAGATCTGGTGCGTGTACAGTTTTGATTTGGTACGAACATTTTTTGGAGCGTGATGCCAAATGGATCTGCGGCGGCTTATCCAGAACACCGGCTGTCGTCTTCTGCGCGGCGATGCCCTGACCGAAATCACGTCCGTCTGCTGTGATTCCCGCTGTGCCGGGCCGGGGCGCTGTTTGTCTGCCTGCCCGGGCGGCACGCCGACGGCCACGACTTTGCGGCGCAGGCCGTTGCTGCCGGGCCGCGGCGGTGCTCTGCACCCATGATGTGCCCGGCCTGCCTGCCGGGTGTGCCGTGCTGCTGGCGGGCGACCGCGGCGGGCCATGGCGGGCTGGCCGCGCGGCGCGAACCGGCCCGCGCCATGACGATGATCGGCGTGACCGGCACGAAGGCAAGACAACAGCCCACCTGCTGGCGGCCATTTTGCAGGCCGATGGGCGGCGGGTCGGGTTGGTGGGCACCAACGGCGTCTGCTGGCCCGGCACCGGCATGATTTGAACCACACAACGCCGGAAAGCTGTGACTTGCAGGCGCTTTTGCGCCGCATGACGACGGTTGCGACGCCTGCGTGATGGAAGTTTCAAGCCTGGGGATGAAGTTTGACCGCGCGGCGGGGATAGAGTTTGACGTGGGCGTGTTCACGAACCTGTCGCCCGACCACATCGGCCCCGGCGAGCACGCGGATTTTGCCGAGTATCTGTTCTGGAAGCGGGCGCTGTTCCGCCGCTGCCGCGTGGGAGTTTTCAACAATGATGACCCGCATGTGGGGAAAATCATGCAGGGTCTTTCCTGCCGCGCCGTGACCTACGGCATCGGCTGCCAGCGGATGTACGCGCCGACGCTGATTTTGCGCTGACCCGCGCGGGCGGGCGGCTGGGCGCGGCGTTTACCGTGGACGGCGCACGGTACGCCGTGGGTATGCCAGGGCGTTCAGCGTGCAGAACGCCCTGGCTGCCCTGGCCGCAGCGCGGGTGCTGGGCGCGGGCGAGGACGCGATCCATGCCGGGCTGGCCAGGGCCGTCGTGTGCGGGCGGGTCGAGCCGGTGCCGCTGGACGCACCGTTCACGGTGCTGATTGACTACGCCCACAACGAGGCCGCCGCCGAGAGCCTGTTGCGCACGCTGCGGGCCTACACCCCGGCGGCTGGTGGCGGTGTTCGGCTGCGGTGGCGCGGAGCCGGCTGCGGCGGTTCGGCATGGTCGGTCTGCGCCCGGCTGGCGGATTTCTGCGTCATTACCGAGGACAACAGCCGCGGCGAGCCGTGGAGCACATTTTAGCGGACATCCGCGCCGGGCTGCGCAACCCGCCACGCCGTTTGCCGAGATACCGGACCGCAGACAGGCGATCTATTACGCCCTCGACCACGCCCAGCCCGGGGATATCGTGGCGATTTTAGGCAAAGGCCACGAGACGACGATAGAGCGCAATGGGGTCAAGGAGCCGTTTGTGGAAAGTGAGATCGTGGAGGTATTGGGGGCGGTGAATTTCTCTTTGCCTTCTCCCCTTGGGGGCGAAGGCGGTCCCTGCAGGCCGGACGAGGAGAGCTTGCCGCAGCAAGCCGTAAACACGCAATAACGGCAGGCTCGCCCTCATCAGTCAGCGGGCGGGGCCGCTGACCGCAGAGGAGCCATTCTTTAACGTCAATGCGCACTTTCGGCATCAGAAGCGCCTGCGGGTTCCGCCTGTAGGGGCGGCGTCCCCGACACCCGCGGGGAGGGATGAATCCCTCCCTACACTCCCGTTTGCGGGAGCTTGTAGGGTGGCCAGCCCTCTGGCCGCCGCGGAGGTCAAGACCCTCCCTACAAATCTACCACGAAAGGGGTTGCAGCGGCAAAGCTGCGGGCCGGTGCCCGGCCCCTACAGTACAACAAAGGCCGCGCCCATCCTGTATCGGGAAAGGCGCGGCCTGTTTGTATGCAGTTATACCAGCTTAAACAGCCGCCCGCTGAACGGTGCCAGCGTCAGCTTCAATTCCCCGCAGGCCTTGCCGACCAGCCGCTTCGGCTTCTCCCGCCGCCGAAGCACTGCCAGTCGGTGTCCAGCAGCTTCGTCAGCTTGCCCGCGCGGGCAGGGTCAGCGTGTAGTCGGCCAGCTCCGTATCGCCGAAGTTGAACGCCGCCAGCACCGCGCCGTCATGGCCCTCACGCCAGATGGCACAGGCGTCCAGCTCGGGGTGCCGGCAGTCCAGCCACTGGAACGCCGCCGGGTCGTACTCGCGGCTCCAGAACGCCTCGTTGGCAAGATACGCCTCATTCAGCGCCCTGCGATAGCGGTGGAAGTCGTCGTGGTTCGGGTACTTGAGCACCATCCAGTCCTGCTCGCGGCTTTCATCGTATTCCCGCAGCTGGCCAAATTCGTTGCCCATAAAGTCCAGCATCTTGCCCGGGTGGATAGCCATATACAGGTACAGCGCCCGCGCCTGGGGGAACTTGCCCTCGTAGTCGCCGTACATTTTTTGCACGATGGTCGCCTTGCCGTGGACGTTCTCGTCGTGGCTGAAGGGCAGAATGTAGTGCTCGTTCCAGGCGTACATCATCGAGAAGGTCAGCTTGCCCAAGTTCTCCCGCCGCTCGTCCGGGGTCTTTTAAAGTAGTCAGGGTATCGTTCATCCAGCCAAGATCCCATTTATAGTCAAAGCCCAGTCCGCCGTACTCGACGGCGCGGTCACTTTCGGGAAGCTGGTGGAATCCTCGGCAATCAGGATGGCCGTGGGGTGGCGCTGTTGCAAACCGCAGTTCATGCCCTTCAGGAATTCCAGCGTCGAGCCGTTGACGCCGCGGTTCGGGTCGCCCTGCCAGTAGATGAGCCGCGAGACCGCGTCCATGCGCAGACCGTTGGCGTGGAACACCCGCAGCCAGTAGTCGGCGCAGGACTGGATGAAACACTGGATCTCGCCGCGGGAGTGCATGAAGTTACAGCTGCCCCACTCGCTCTGGCCCACAGCGGCGCCGGGTACTCATACAGCGGTGTACCGTGAAATTCTTTTAAACCGTAGGCGTCCACGGCGAAGTGAAGCGGTACAAAATCCAGAATAACGCCGATCCCTGCTGGTGGCAGGCGTTGACAAACTCCACAAGCTGGTCCGGCGTGCCGTAGCGGCTGGTGGGCGCAAAAGCCGGTGTTCTGGTAGCCCCAGGAGCCGTCAAACGGGTGCTCGGCCAGGGGCATGAGTTCAATGTGGGTGAAGCCGTTCTCCTTGCAGTAGGCGGGCAGCAGCTCGGCCAGTTCGGCGTAGGTGTACCAGCTGCCGTCTTCCTTCTGCCGCCAGCTGCCGGCATGGACCTCGTAGATATTCAGCGGCTTATCAAAGCATTTTGTGCGTTCCTGCATCCATTTGTCATCGGCAAAGCCCTTGGGGCATCGCTGACGATGCTGCGTCCGTCGGGGGCGCGTCATAGCCGTGCCGTAGGTCGCAGTGGGCCACGCTCTGGCCGTTCGCACCGCGCACCCAATACTGGTAGACCATACCCGCTTACACGCGGGGGCGTCGCATTCCACACGGCGGACTGGGTTCGGTGCAGGTCAAAGGTGCCGATCTCGGTCTCGACGGCGATATGCTGCGAGGACGGTGCCCACACTGCAAAATGTGTGCCGCCGAAAAGGTATGTGCCCCGAAAATTCATACGCATCAAAGCGTGCCCGGTGTAAAATCCTGCATATTCATGATGAAAACTCCTGTTGCCTTGCCTCCCTAGCAGGGGAGGTGGCCCCAGGGCCGGAAGGTTGAACCTTGCCGTGGCCCGAAATATTTCGGGCGCGGCGAGCTTCCCCACCCGCTGCGGCGGGAGCCCCTCTCAGAGGGGCCAAGGGCTTTATCTCTAAAAATTGTACCACACCAACCGGGTGTGGTACAATACAATTTTGAACACGGTGTCCAAAATTTAAATTTTCAGCAAAACCCGTGCAATGTTGAAATAGACCAGCAGCGTCGTGGTATCGACGATGGTGGTGATAAGCGGCGACGCCATGACGGCCGGGTCAAAGTTGAGCTTTTCCGCAACGACGGGCAGCAGGCCGCCGATGAGCTGGGACAGGATGACCGTGCGGATCAGCGTCAGGCAAACGACTGCCGCTACAGGGGCGATGCCGTCCAGGAAGATCAGCTTGGCAAAGTTGCACAGCGCCAGCGTGCCGCCGCAGAGGATTGCAATGCGGAACTCGCGCCACAGAATCTTCGGCAGGTCGTGGGGCTCAATGTCACCGACGGCCAGGCCGCGGATGATGGTGGAAGTACTCTGGCTGCCCGCGTTGCCGCCTGCGTCGGTCAGCATCGGGATGTAGGCGGTCAGCACCGTCACGGCGGCGAGGGCATCCTCATACCCGCGGATGACCATGCTGGAAGGTGGACGAAATCATCAGGAACAGCAGCCACGGCGCGCGGTTTTGTACAGTTCCCATAGACTGTTTAAAGTAGGGCTTGTCCGACGGGCCGATAGCGTTCATCTTGGCGATATCTTCGCTGGCCTCGTCCTGCATGATCGAGATAGCGTCGTCGATGGTGACGATACCGACCAGACGCTTCTCGTTGTCCACAACGGGAATAGCCAGGTAGCCGTACTTCTCGAACATCTGGGAGACGTCCTCCTGGTCGGTGGTGGTGGCAACGCTGACGACGTTGTCATCCATCATGTCGCGGATGATCTCGTTCTGCGGGTCCTTCGAGAGGACCAGTGCGCGCAGGAGACGACGCCGATGAGGTGCGGTCACGGTCCGTGACGTAGCAGTTGTTGATGGTCTCCTTTGTCAAAGCCGTTCTTGCGGATGGCGTCCATGGCCTGGGCCACGGTCCAGTCGGGGCGCAGCTCCATCAGCTCGGTGGTCATGACGCCACCGGCGGGTCCTCGGGGTATTTGAGCAGTTCGTTGATCATGCGGCGGGTCGCGGGGTCCGCCTGGCCAAGGATACGCTTGACTACATTGGCGGGCATTTCCTCGACCAAATCCGTCGCATCATCGACGAACAGGTCATCCACAACGGCCTTCAGCTCCTTATCGGTCAGGCCGTCGATAAGGTCCTGCTGGGTCTCGGGGTAAGTTCGGCAAAATCTCGGCCGCCAGGTCCTTGGGACACAGGCGGAACAGCACTTTTCGGGCGGGAGATCCTCAAACACGGCGGCCAGATCGGGCGCGGGCAGGGTGGACATAACATCGCGCAGGCTCTGGTACTTTTTGGCATCGTCCAGGTTGGCCAGCATCGTGCGGAGGGTCAGGATCGCGGTATCGGACAAAAAAAGCTGCCTCCTTTTCAGGCGGCAGCCAGGCACATTTAATTTTAGGCAATGCAAAGCAGAGCAACACCGTGCGCTTATTTTCGTACAGTTTGCTTTGGTTTGCCTGACAAAGTGGTGGCTGCCGTTATTACATCGGTACACAGGACTGGGACTAGGGGTAT
>SCPP01000319.1_pt1 | contig 19747 bp, 19 predicted proteins | sample 6106811 | NCBI WGS metagenome assembly SCPP01 (sample SAMN10720449, study PRJNA508395) | human gut metagenome | isolation source: Participant 2 stool, 15 month | host: Homo sapiens | collected 2018
CCCCGACACCATATGCCATGCCGACTTCGCCAAAACCGGAGACACCTTCATCGGTGTTGATGCGGACGACAACCGGGCGCCATTTAGCTACAGCCGACTGAAGAGGATTCTTCACATCAATGATGTCGACGCTGACGATCTTCATTTCTTACTCCTTGATTAGTGGAAAAACATGCTGAGGTAGGGGGGTTCCACATGTTTTGCAACCAATTTAATTTGAACGAACGGCGTCGAAAAGCCCTAAACTATGTTTAAGCATAGGGTTGATTTATTTTTATAAATAATCTATTTGAGTTAATATTTTGATAGTTGGAAAAATGAATAAGTCTGATGAGTTGTTTTCAGCTTTCTCAATGCTCTCGAAGAAAGATAGAGAGGCGTTTCTACTTAAGATCAAATACGTAGAAGAGGAAAGGCAGGCTGAGAAAAAGGAACCTTCCATTCTGACGCCGGAGAAGGTTCAAAACAACCGTTTTGCGAATGATTTTTTCTGCCCTCATTGTGAATCTCGCCATATTGTTCGATATGGCAAAAGACCAGACGGTACTCAACGATTTAGATGTGTGGATTGTCGTAGAATTTTTCAGGCGACAACCAATACTGTTTTAGGAAAGAACACATACCGAAATCAAGAGAAGTTGAGGATGTACGTCAACTGTATGTGTAAAGAATTGAGCGTTCGTCAAAGTGCAAAGATTTGTGGAATTACTGTCCCTACAGCATTTGCTTGGAGACATAAAATTCTCAATGCGCTGAGAAATACATGTGAGCACCAAATGTTATCCGGCACCGTAGAACTGGACAGAACCTTCTTTAACCTTTCATTTAAAGGCAGTAGACATGCATCTGAATTTAAGCAGCTAATTGAAAAATATGATAAAAATAAAGAATCTCTGCAGCAAGTATGTGTGCCGCTGGCTGTTGGCAGAGAGGGTGGATTTACAGGGAAAGTTTCAACCTTAGGTTGGTCATCCACAGACACTATCTTGTCGGCAATAAAAGATCATTTGACATCACGGTCAAAGCTTCTTGCAGATGCTGAGATATCCCAAAACAATCAAAACGGAAAGGTATTAAGGAATGTCAATTTAACGACTGTTAAAGGTATTAATGAAGATAGGTCGCTTGATGCCGTACGAAAATTTAAGCAGGGAATTAATGAATCGATTAATCTTAAATTTCGAGGTGTAGCTACGAAATATATAAATGACTACATTCTTTGGTATGGATTTTTACACCTCTCTAAACAAAAGCCAAAAGAGTGTGAGAATCTGCTTTACGACATCGCTTTATATAGTATTTGTTCAGTTAATACGCGGTCTATTGGTAAACAAATGATGCCGATTAAGTTGTCGTCTGGCCAGAAGATGCTGCTGTCAGAATTCCTTGACGGACTAGCTGAAAATACTATGAATGATTGATAGTTGTAATTCATTCATACATTTAACATATACATAATAGATATTGCAAGACCATATTTAACAACCATGTGTTAGAACATTAATATGGAATAGGACTTGTTTGCGGTTGTATCCATTCCTCCATTGTTAAAATTGCAAAGAACCTTGTTAAGGCTGATAAAAAAAGGATCTGTCAATGCTTAATGACCTCGAAGCATTGGAAGTATTTGCTTCTTTGTGTACAACAGGATCGATTCAAAAAACTGCTCAGGCGCTCGGTATCGACAGCCCAACAGCCTCGCGTAAACTCACAAAGCTGGAAACGCAGTTAGGCAGACAATTGATCAACAGGGAAAAGCGTCCATTTGAAATGACGGCAGATGCCTGTGCGATTATTGGATCTGTTAAAAAGATTCTGGAGGAGCGACAGCAGATTGAAACCTACTACCGGCGTCTGCAAAGCGACGACTCCATGCTGATCAGAGTCATGATCGGCAATGCTCACATCAACTTCGCGACGAAGTTCATTTTGGAATATGCAGAACAGTTTCCAAAACTGCGCTTTAACATGCTCTCACCGTCGGATGTGCCGAGTTTTCTGGAGGGCAAGGCGGATGTCATCTGTTTGAGTGCACAGGCACAGCTCTCCAACTGCATCATGCTGCCGAGAGGACGGATGATTTTTGTGCCGGTTGCGACGCCTCAGTATCTAAAAGAACACGGGCCAATCAATCATCCTGACGATCTTCTGCACCACCGAGTATTCAGCAATCTTTATCCGAACAGCTTCTCGCTTAACTCGAACTATCAGCTCACGAAAAAAGGGCAGAGCTGCAGTTTTCAAGCGATCGATACCATTCGTTATTCGAATGTAGAGATGACTCGAAGATCGGTGCTTGAACATGCCGGCATAGCACCTTGCATGCCTTTGTTTTTCATCATTGATGATCTCGAAGCCGGGCGCTTAGTGCCGGTATTGGGAGGATGGCATCGGCCAAGTCACCAAAATTATGTGGTTTGTAAGGATGATGACTGGAAAATTCGTCAAATTCGAATGTTTTCCAATTGGTGGGCACAAAACTCGGCGATTACGAGAAAGAATGTGAAGCTCGTTTAATCAAACTGTACGGGCGAAAATTCTTCCTTAATCTCATTCACTGAGCAGAAGCGTCCTGCAGAAATACAAGACGCTTCATAGAGCGTGAGCGCTAGTGGGCTAATTCCACTACCGCCATGATCTCAACAGGGCTGCCTTCGGGCAGTTCATTGGTACCCAGAGCAAGTCGAGCGGCTATGCCTGCGTCGCCCCATAGATCTTTAAAGACCTGAGAGGCACCGTTAATGACTTTAGGCTGATCCTCAAAGCCTTTAGCGCAGCGGACATAACCGACCACTTGAACGATCTGGCGGATGCGGTCTAAATCCCCAAGATCAAGTTTTAGAACTGCAAGGATATTCAATGCAGCGAGCTGTGCGGCTTGCTGTGCAGTTTCGATGCTCATGTCCTCGCCGACAACGCCTTTGTAACTGCAGAATGCTGCCAATGTCAGGTGTTTGTCCGGACACGTAGACGATTCCCACCCGTTTGGTAAATACATAGAGAGTCCGGCTGGTTTTGACTTCCGGCAGTTCTAACCCCAGTTTACGAAGCTTTGCTTGCAATGTGCATTTAGTCCTCCATTAAAAGAGATCCGAAGTGATCGCTTATGCCTGAATCTGATTTAAATCTCCGATGATATCGGGTTCAGAAAACAGGGCCGTGGCGCCGCCAGTGTGGAGAAAAACCACATTGCTGCCCTTGGGAATACTTCCCGTACGAATGAGATCCATCAGTCCGTGGAAGGCTTTGCCGGAATAAACCGGATCCGTGAAGATACCTTCCGTTCTCGCAAGGTATCTGATGTCATCATTGGCTTCTTTGTAGGGTTTTTCGTAGCCTGGCCCCACATATTCAGAGTGAATCACAAAGGGCAGCTTGTCGATTCGCTCTTGTGCGCCAGCGGTTTCCAGAACGCTGTTGGCCAGCTCAACGATCTTTTGGCCATAAGTCGCAGGATCCTTTTTACCGACTTGGATGCCAATCAATTGAGTGCTGTCATCGTGCAGCATCGCCGCCCCGGCAGCCAATCCTGCCAGTGTGCCGCCGCTGCCTGTTGCTGTGACCAAGTAGTCGCAGGCTAACCCGGCAGACTCGCATTGCTCCATTGTTTCGATGTAGCACTCCGCAAAACCGGCTGCCCCGATGGGAGTGGAGCCGCCGATCGGAATGTTGTAGACCTTATGCCCTTGAGCCGCTAATTGCGCAATATGCGCTTGGAACAGATGGTCATTGGCCTCCATGGTTTCCTTGGTGCTTCGCCCGCAGGACGGCAGAATGTGAATCTCTGCTCCTAAAATCGTATCGAGCAGCAAGTTGGCTCGAACGTCATTGGGCTGAGGTTCCACGATAGCCCCTAGGTAGGCAACAGGGCGCATGCCGCAGCGCCGAGCGGCGGTAGCAGTTTCCATCACGTGATTGGATTGGGTAGCGCCATAAGTAAAGACGGTGTCGCATCCCTGTTTCTTGGCGTCGTGCAGCAGATATTCCAGTTTACGAATTTTGTTGCCGCCGAAGAGCGTCGAGCCGGAGAAGTCTTCCCGCTTTATCCAAAGATTGACGTCATAAGCCGAGGAAATGCTTTCGAGTTTGTGAAAAGGCGTTGGATAAAAGCCTAAAGAGACTTTGCCGAGATTTCCTAGATGAGCTCTGGCGATCTGTGCATATGTTGCCATTTCATTCCCGTCCTTCTGACCCAATAATGCGTGCCGTATCACTTGATGCGACTTATGCCTCACAGCAAATTTGAGTCTATCAAAATAATTTGAATTAATGAAGATAATGAATCAGGACTGCGGCTCTAAGGAAGGAAAGATTGAGGAAAGATTGCCGCAGCAGAACGGCAAGTTTTCTTGGGGGATAAAGAAAAAAGCCCGCACGTTTTGATAAACGCACGGGCAAAAGAGAAACAAAGGGATGCCTCCGATTAGAGAGGCCGCGCAAGGACGCAGTTATTTGTGCGAGATCTTGTCAAGGGCTTGACCAAGATCCTCAATCAGATCCTGAGCATCTTCCAAGCCAATATGGAAGCGGACGAACGGGCCGCGCTTGCTCCAGTCCGTGGCCGTACGCGGAGGAACCGTCACTGTGGCCAGACTTTCGTAGCCGCCCCAGCTCGCGCCGCAGGCAAAATACTTGAGCGCATCGGTAAATTTGACGGCATCTTCCTTCGTGTAGCCATCGGCAAATTCGATCGTCAACATACCCGACGCGCCCTTGTAGTCGCGCATGAAGATGTCATGATTCGGATGGGTCGGAAGTTTCGGATAGAAGATCGTCTTAATTTCCGGACGAGTCTGGAGATAAGCCACAACTTCGTCGGTATTCTTTTCGATCTGATTCATGCGGACTGCGAGCGTACGCATGCCGCGAAGGACCAGATAGCAGTCATCGGGGCTGGTCGTGAAGCCAAGGGCTTCGGGCAGCTTATCGAAGTTCTTCCATTCTTTTTCGTTGCAGACGACGACGCCCATCGTTACGTCTGAATGGCCGCTGAGATACTTTGTAGCGGCGATGACAGAAATGTCAGCACCGAGTTTCAGCGGGTTGTAGAGGTAGCCGCTGCTGTAGGTATTGTCAATAGCTACAGGAATATTATGGGCATGAGCGATCTTGCAGAGTTTGGGGAGATCAATCACTTCGTAAAGAATCGATCCCGGGCTTTCAACGAGGATCAGCTTGGTATTGGGCTGAATCAGGCTTTCAACGTCTGAGCAGTCGGCCTTGCAGAAAGTAACGTCAACCTTGACCTTGCTGAGGAAGAGATTGCAGACCGTGCGGACCGGACCGTAGATAGCGTCGGAGACGATAAAGTGAGCGCCGGCTTCTGCATAGTTGAGCAGAACCATGGCGAGGGCAGCGAGACCGGTCGGGAACAGCTGGGCACGATAGCCGCCTTCGAGTTCACAGACGAGCTTTTCCAATTCGAAGTTGGTCGTCGTGCCGCGGGCGCCATAGGAAAGAACGCGGTCCGTTGCGCGAAGCTTGCGGTACTTCTGCCAGGTATCGTAGTCCTTAAACAAAATGGTCGATGCGCGCATCACTACCGGATTGACGGAACGAACTTCAACAGACTGGTCGCCGCGGCCGCTGTGAGTGAGGATAGTATTGACGCCCATTTGATGATCTCCTTAATAAAGAAGTAGTCGGGTCATGATGTGCGGGAGGCCTGCGGGTCCCCCCGCATTGTGTTTTTTGCTGTGAATTAGTACCAGAACAGGAAGTAGGCAATGTAGGTAATGGCAGTGCCAAAGAGCATCGGAATGAATGTTCTCTTTGCGACTTGGAATGGAGATACCCCTGCCAATCCAGAGATGGCCACAATGGCGCCGGTAATCGGGGAAGAGGCGCGGCCAAAGCCGAGAATCACCTGAAGTGGGAAGATCAGCTGAATGATCGGAACGCCGATGACATGCGCCACATTCGGCAGGAGCGGAGCAAACGAGAAGAACGCAGCGTTGCCCGAACCCATGATGAAGGAGAAGAGCCACACCAGAGCGCCGCCGACAATCACCATGGTTGCCAGACCGAAGCCAGCGTCGTTGGCTGCAGTGATCAGCGTGCCCATGAAGCCGGATTTGATGAGGCCGGCAGCGAAGAATTCACCGCAGACAATCAGGGAGACCACGCTTACCAGAATCTTGCCCATGCCTTCGAAGAAGAGCTTGAAGGAGGCGAGAACATCGCGGAAATTACGCAGGCGGATCAGCTCAAAGATGATCGCAATGACGGTGGAGATAACCATTGCCGTGACAACATCCATACGGATATGACTGCCGGCGACTTTGGAGAAGAAAATGATCAGGAAGAGCGGGATGATGGGCAGAATGGCGTAGATTTTCGGGACCTTTTTGTCCTGTTCAGTGGTCTTCGCACCCTGAAAACCGTGGAATCTACACTCAGTCAGATTCGTCGAAGAAGAGCTCGAGGAACATCTGGTCTCTGGCCGTCGTCTCCGTAGACCAACGGTACTGAGCCACCCTGTTCCTCACCTCGACTCTTTCCACGCAGTCGAACCAATCGAGCAACTGCTTGAGCGTCATCGATCGAATCCAGGCGGTCAGTTTTTCGTACTGCTTCCGCACAGTCTTCCCGAGCGACTCATCGTTGGCTCGCCGCTCGGCTTCCTGAGCCGTGCGCTCCATCATGCTCTGCAGCACGAAACGGTAGCCGAGTGCGACGTGTCGGCAGATTTCTTTCCCGCGTACGCTGGTCATCGTCCAGACTCGGGGCTTTCGCCCGTCAAGGTCGGACTTGACGACGCGATACGAGGTTTCAATGTCGTTGCGGCGACGGTAGCGACGAAGCGCGTCCCACGGGCTCGCATGAAGATTTGAAAGGATGACGAAAATCCCAAAGTCCTTTTGTGCGGCCAGAATGGCCTCTTCGTTGGGGATGACCTTGATGTCTCCGCCTCGAACACGCTTCCACGAGAAGTACCGGTGCGCGAACTCAAGCTCGGCATCGTCCATTTCATTTTCCTTGCCGGCTGCAAGACTCATTTCGTAGCTTTTGAGCTTCGTGTGGAAGGCTGAAGCTTCCATGACAGCTCGGGCATTGTTGCGGAAATAGTGAAAGTACAGTCGGAAGGATTTCGACTCCGTATCCCCGGCGGCTACGCCATTGCGCGTGCGCTGCCGCTTCCATTCAAACGGTGTCATTTCAGACACCGATACGGCACTGATCTTCTCGTCGAACGGGCACTGAAGCGTACCGCGAGAAGTGGTCTCTCAGCTTGGTCCCATCATCGGCGGCGCTGTCCAAGTGCTTGTAGATCCAGGCGTGCTTGAGCGTGGCGAGGATCGTGAACTTGAAATTCTTGCGCAGGAAGCGCAGCACGTTTTCCTTGCTGAAGAACCCGTTGTCGAGGCAGAACTCCGGATTCTTCAAGCCGTATGCCTTGGCCCGAGGCACGGCATTGACGAGAGAAATCACGTCGGGGATGTTGCCGGGCTGAAGCTCGAAAGAAACGGGCAGACCGGAATCAAGCGAGTAGAAGGTGATGATCTTGTAGATGTCCAAGCCGTCGCCGTCTTTGTTGAAGCCTTGCCGCGCGTACGGTTTCAGGCCGTTGCCGTAGACGGAATGCGAGGTTGAATCGAATGCGATGGCCGGCTGTTCGTCGTTGCCTGCCGTGCGGGCCAGTTCCCGGAAGAGAGACTGCGAACCGGATTCATCCAGACCGAGCTCGTGGAAGAGGTCGTAGCAAATGTCCTCGGACAGGCCGGCTTCGTAGGGGAGATCATGTTCGCATTGCCAGGCCTCCACGTTGTGAACAGTTTCACCCGTAGAGACCAAGTACTGAGAGACAGAGAGCAGCTTCGGAGGTTCCACCGTTGGGATACGCCCTGCGGACCGAACTTTCGAGTCCGGCCACTGCCCCGGCATGACGAATCAAGTCCAGAGCCCCTACACGGGTTCGTTTGGCAGAGAGCTCGGCAGTCTGAGCCGCTTCGGCTGGCTTCTTCTTGGGGCGGCAACGGGTTGTCACCGTTTCGCCTTCCAGGATTTTTTCACCCGTCCGACGGCTCGACAGAAGGACGTTGTAGCCCTTTGCCGGATCGTATTGATAGCGACGTTCCTCGATGTATTTGACGCCGGTCTTTTTGTTCGTTACTGCCACACGGCGAACTTTGACCGGGAACTCCTTCCGAGCTGCCATTTGATCTCCTTTAATGGGTGTATATGATTATATCATATACACCCATCACGGTGCAAGCAAAAAAAAGCCCCGATTAAACAGGGCTTTTAAGAGAAGTGTCTACTTCGTTTCTGGGCTTTGAGTGATCTTTTGACGACTTGCAGGTTCGCACCCGCCAGCGTCTGAATATTGTTGGGATCAAAAACCCAGCCTTCACGCTTGTCCCACCAGCGCTGGACGAACATGTGAACGAACGTCAGGATAATGACCACACCGACAAAGAGGGGCAGCTGGTAATAGACGAAGTATTCTGAAACATCAACGCCGGCGGTTTGAGCGGCCAGAATCGCATTGCCGGAACCCGGACCAACGTCTACGAACTGCGCGCAGCCGATCACGCCGAGGGCAGACATAGGACTCACGCCGGAGCGAATGAGGATTGGGTATAGCGTGACCATCAGCAGCAGTGCAAGACCGGCATGCGACGGCACGAAGATCACCATGATCTGCGACACCAGGAAAGAGGCGCCGAGAAGAACATAGGGGGACTTGATCAGCTTCAGAGGCTTTTCAAAAACCGAGAACAGGGCGGCTGAGGCTCCCACGTGCTCCATGTAGCGGGAGAAACCGCCAATGGCCATCAGGGTGAGGCCTAAACCGGCGATGCGGGATGAAAAGCCAGTGCTGAAGACTTTGAAAATATCAAAGCCGATAAAGTTCGTCGTCTGTTTGGCATTGAGCAGATCGCCCCAGCCGAAGATAGCTGTACACGTGAGCAGCACCACGCCGCCCATGAAAAGAATGGCTTGCGGGTAATACCCTTTGAGCAGCAGCGTCACCACCAGGGCGATGACTATAAGACCAATAATGATGGCAAACATAAGTGTTCCCCTAGAACGTCCTAACGGATAGCGATTGCTTCAATTTCAACTTTCGCCCCCTTGGGCAGGGCAGCAATGCCGACGGCTGAGCGACTCGGAGCGCCTGTTTTCGGCATCATGCGTGCATACACTTCATTAAATGCAGCGAAATCATTGATATCTGCCAAAAAGCACGTGGTTTTGACCACTTTGTCCAGAGACGAACCGGCAGCTTCGAGGACGGCTTTGACGTTGAGTAATGACATTTCCGCCTGCGCCTTAATGTCTTCGGGCATTTCGCCGGTAGCAGCGCAGATGGGGAGTTGGCCGGAAACAAAAACAAAAGATCCGGCTGCGATGCCTTGGGAGTAAGGCCCAATCGCAGCAGGCGCTTTGTTCGTGGAGAGAATTTCCTTATCCATTTAGAACACTCCGAGATGGTGGCGTTGAACTTGTATGTCACCTTCAGAGGCTGTCGGCAGCTGAGGTCGCAGCAGGTGGAGTTTGCAGCTCAAACAGGTATTTCGAACGTTTCACAAACTCTTACAAGCAAGTTGAGCTTATCAAATGAAGTTGAATAAATCAACACTTTTATTGAGGGACTTGTCCTAATATGGGGTGCGTCAAGATTGACGCTGAAGCTTTACGTTACTGTTTAATGGATTGATTTTTTTAAAGAATCACAAACCTTTGCCGGACTTTAAACGCCGATGGTGTGTATACTGATTTTTGCGGCCGGGGTGAAGTTGTGTGAGTGACGGGGCCTGGCGAATTGCTGAGCGGCATGAAAGGTTTATGGTTCAGTTTCTCGTGGCCAGACCCTGGCGGTATGTTGTTGGCGGGCAGCCAGTCCGTTTGAGAGAACGGTTAAGCCTCTTTCTGTCGCTCTTTATTCGTTGAGCCATTTGCTTTAATGACGTTAAGTCATACCGATGCTCTGCAGATATTGGTCTGTGGATGTGGATTCATTTCGATATGCATAGATGGGAACTAAGCAAATGCGGTATAATATTTGATATACATCACTTGAGATGAGTGCATTGAGATAAGTTCAATTTGGTTATGAAATCATCATCCGTTTATCTTTTGACAGCGCAAGATTGTGCATTATTAGATCGCTACAAACTTATTGTCGATGCTATTGGACAGGTTTTTGGGAACAGCTGCGAATGTGTTCTCCATTCGTTGGCAGATTTAGAGCACTCCGTCATTCATATTCACAACGGCATGAAGACGGGACGGGTCTTAGGGTCTCCTATAACAGATAAGGCTTTGATGTTGCTTAAAAATTGCGAAAGCCTTCATCAAGATATAACACCTGTCTATCAAACGGTCGCTCGAAATGGATCTCCGATGCGTTCGACGACCATCATTATTAGAAACAACGACCGAATTCCCATTGGATTTTTATGCATAAACTTTGATTTGGGAACGTCATTGTCAGACCTTTGCCATCTATTACTGCCGCAGGATACGAAAGGCGCTCTGGGTCATGGCAAGGGAACAGGCGGGCTGGAAGGACAGTCTTCGGAAATGTTTGTTCAGAATTTGGATGACCTGCTGCTGTCCGTAACTTGCCGCATTCGGGATCAGATCTATGCTGATGAATCGATTACAGCTCGCAATAAAACGAAGGAAATCGTTAAAGCTTTAGATCAGGAAGGATTATTCGAGGTAAAGAACTCTGTCAGCAGGATTGCCAAAATTCTTAATCTTTCTAGGGATGTGGTTTATCTGCATCTCCGTTCTCACAGGGCGAAATAAAGGCTTGTACTGAGGTTATAACCGCTCCCCGCCAATCCCTAATGGGAGTTGGGCGAGACTTCTCGCCTCGTGTTGGCAGCTGCCTCGGGTTTCCAAGGTTTGATGTCGGCTCAACGCCTATTGAGCCGGAGGTCATTTCCTTTACGTCTCAGTACGGGAAGCCCCGCCGCCCTATATAGCCCGGGTCGCTTATGCACGGATGTTTGCATTGCAGCCGTGGGCCGCATGGATGCTTGATGTCCTTAAAAGTACGTTGAGGGTCAGCTGAAGGCGTGATTCCTAAGGCGCAGCCGCCATTTCTCCCCGTCCTTGCGGGGAGGGAGAAATGACGGTTTTGCTGAAGGGGGCTGCAGTATTCCTGCAGCCAAAGCTTTAGGACAACTCTATTTTTGAGCGAATTTCGGAGGCAGTGTTATCGCCAAACAACGGGATGTAGCGGCCGTCCTGTGTTTTGAAAATGCCTAGAGGAACTGAAGTGCCTCCAGCCTTTCTGAAAATACGGGCATTCTCCCAAACATGATCCCGATCAGCCTGGGTAAAGCCGAAGGCCTCAGGATGGATGCCGCAGTAGTCCGGATCAGAGAAAAGCTCTTCATGCTCTCGCAGAACATCCCAGCTATTCTCCGATGCCAGCATTGCAGCCGCTTGTGCCGTACTGTAATCAGAAGATACACAGACGGGGAACCAGATGAAATCGATTTGCTCGGTGAGCAATTGACTGGTTTGCCAGAAATGGTTGGACCACGAGCATCGAGGATCGAAAACAACCAACACTTTGGGGAGAGCGTCCGAAATCCCCGGTTTGCGGATACCGTATCCATCACGGTAAAGACGTTCATAGATGGCATCGAGTTGGGTGCCTAGCCGCAGTTTGGGGTACTCCGGATAGGCGGGGATTTTAAAAGGATCCCGCTCATTCGGTTTTGCTTGCGAAAAGGTACAGAAATTGGACATAAAGGGTTGTCTCCCAGCGTGATCAATGGATTGGAAATAGCCAGACGGAAATGCCATATGCTGCTAAAAGCAGAGCTTCGCAGATAGCGCACAGTCCTACGGTCTTGAAAAAATCCCCTTTGAAATAGTCAAGGGAAATCGTCAGGCACATATGAGTTGGGGTCAGCATTTGCCCGCCTAGTCCGCAAACCATGGCAATGCTGAGCATTTCTAAGTTCCCCGGCGCGGCTGCGGCCACAATGGGGACGACCACAGCAACTTGTCCCTGAGTGATGCCCGTGAGAATGCCAACCATGAAGCTGAGTACGGCGATAACCCATTCGAGCGGCATCGCAGACTGCGTGACGTTGGCGACCAACGCTTGCAGCAAACCGGTACTTTCCAAGAGCTCCATGAAGAAGAAAATGCAGAATACATCTCGGAAAAGCCGCCACTCCACCGCCCGGATTAAGACGTCCGCGATTTGGACAGGGCGGCGGCAAAGTTTGAGCAGCAGCCCGGTGGCAAGTACGGTGATGCCTAAAGCTGCCCAAGCAGAAAGCTTGAAGGTCATCATCAGCACCAATGCGATTAAGATCGGTGTGAATGAGAGTAGAAAATCAAAACGTTCTTTGCGTTTTTGAGCACCGCTAATCTCAATCCGCTTTTCTTCATTCAGCGTGACATTGTGGTAAAGAACGATCCAGCCGATAACAAACGCCGCGGGCGTCAGCCAGGCTAAATGGCAGATCAGATCAATGACCGGAATGCCGGCAACTGAACAAGCCAGAATGATGCCGGGAACGATGGGGCTGGCAAATTCGCAAATGTGACGAAACCAAAAATTGACAGCGCTGAGCCTGTCGCAGCTAATGGCTTCTCCCTGGGCGATCTGTTTCACAATAGGAGCAGAAAACCGCGCTCCGCCTATGCTGGGCAGTAAACCCAAAAATGCGGCCATGATGGCCATGCTCAGTTTCTTTGACGAGGTGAGCTGCTGGAGGTACTTGACCATGCCGTCAAGACATCCGCTTTGCCGAAGTTCAATTTCCAGACAGACGACAAAGTAGAGTGACCCCACGAGATCATACGTTCGGCTGCGCTGCAGCATGGACACGACGCCGTCAACGAGCAAGTGCGGCTCTGGTTTCAGAAGCAGCCAAATGAGCAGACCGCTGCAGAGCACTGAGAAGCCTAGAGAACGCTTCAGCCGCAGCAGAACGATCAATGTGGCAACAACTAGACCGAGGATGAGAAAGATAGACATGCTCTGCAAGGTATTCAGAATTTCTACGTTTTCAATGGGTTTCTATCTCTGAGTCCAATCGGTGCAGCGTCAAAAGTTTTGAACGGTTATATCGTCGGACCGGTCACGTAGATGTTCATTGAGTTGTTATAGCGGCATTGTTCTGCTTTGGTCAGATCACCGTTGATGAACAGCATGATTTCATCGAAGAGTCTCTGAGTCGCATCTGCATATGACTCTTCGCCCCGCATGATTTTTCCAACATAGCAGTCAATGTGTTCTTGGAGACACTGCCAAGTGTTTTCATTGCCGGTAGTCTTAACGACAGGAACAAAGGGAAAGCCTTGAGGCGCCCCTCTGCCGGTTGTGAATAGGATCAGATTGCAGCCGGCTGCAGCAAGACCGGTGAGCATTTCTGGCTCGCGCCCAGGAGAATCCATCATGACAAGGCCGGGCTGCTTGACGTTGTCTCCATAAGCGATGACGCGCTGAAAAATAGAGGATCCAGCTTTGGCTAGAGCGCCCAGTGATTTTTCCTCAATCGTGGTGAGACCGCCGTCAATATTGCCTCGCGTGGGCTGCCCGCCTCGCATATCGACGCCGACAGCCTTCGCCCGGGCTTCCATTTCTGAGACGCGTTTGGCAATCTCTTGTGCAACTTCCGAGGTAACGCAGCGGCGAGCAGCAATATGCTCTGCTCCCATGAATTCCGTTGTCTCGCCAATCACGACGCTCGCCCCTGCCGCTGTGAAGATATCTGTGATTTTCCCAGCGATGACATTTGCTGAGAGACCTTGGGTGGTGTCAGAACTGCCGCACTTAAGGCCGAGCTTTAGCGTGTTGAAAGGATGTTGTGTCGGGGCGGCGGCGATTTTTTGCTTTAGATCGGCTACTACGGCTTTGGCATGCTCAACCGTTTGGGTTAAGCCGCCTTCTTTTTGAATGATCAAAAATTCAACGGGTTTTCCGAAAGTTTTTGCTTGTCGGACGATTTCCTCAGTCGGTACGCTTTCGCAGCCGAGACTGACGTACAGGATGGCGCCAAGATTCGGATTCTTAGCTAGATTGGTTAGAACTTTGGCGATCAGCGCAAGGTCCGGCTTTGTTTGAGAGCAGCCTTGCTGATGAGTAAAGCACGCGACACCTTCGATGTCTGAGAGCTGAACAACGACATCGTTTGCACATGCTACGCATAAAATGATGCCCACGAGATTACGGATGCCCACACTTCCGTCAGGTCTGGAATACCCTCGATAGCAGAGGCTGCGTGCATTAATAATGGGACGATCAGGTACTTTCGGAGTGAATACTTCCTCACAGCTCTCAAGCTGAGATGCCGGCGTATTCTGTTCAGCCATATCGCCGCGGCCGCGATTGCTTTCAACGTTTTGCACATGTACGTGACTGCCGGCAGGAATGTCGCGGGAGGCCGTCCCGATGACCTCCCCGTATTTCACAATGGAGTCGCTGCTGTGAATATCTCGTATGCTGATTTTGTGCCCGAAAGGGGTATCGTCCAATGCTTTGATCCGCAAGACGTCCGTCTGCCCCCCAACCACGACCTCATCGCTGATCCTGACAGACTTGAGCAGTGTGGCGGTGTTGTCTAGCGCGGATATTTGCAATGCATCAAAGGCGGGACGGGGGGACATGATGGGCTCCAATTTTTAAGGCCGCAGGCAGCTATTCTCTGGGAAGCTGTTCTTTGGCCTCAAGCAGGTGATTTTTCATAATTTGGAACGCAAGTTCACTGTCGTGATTTTTGATGGCTTCAAAAACTTTCTTGTGTTCGCAATAGGCATCTTCTCGACGTTCTTTATTCCAGAGGGTAAGGTGCCTGGATTGCCGTTGAAGTTCACTTAAAAAAAGACTTACAGTGGCAATCACTTCATTGTGTGAGGCTTGCATCAGTCTCAAATGAAATTCAAATGACATTTCCTCTGACATTTGATTATTTTCGACAGCTGTTTTTTGGACCTCTAAAATTTCTTGAAGTGTCTTAATTTCTTCTTCGGTTGCCAGCTTGGCCGCCTGTGCAGCGCCATAGGGCTCAATAGCCAGTCGAAAATCAAAAAGATTGAGCAGGATTTGCGGAGTGATAGTGGTGACGAGAGGACCAACAACCTTCAAGATGTTGCTGAGATCAGCTGTTTGCACCAATACGCCCTTACCGCGAATTTGCTTGACAACGCCTAAGTACTCCAGAGACTTCATCGCTTCCCGGACAGGAATGCGGCTGACCTGCATCTCTTCGGCTAATTCGCGCTCAGAAGGCAGGATGTCTCCGGGCTTGAACTCACCGCTCATGATTCTTTCGCGGAGAATATCTGCGATCTGCCCGTAGAGCGTTTTATTGTTCCGGTCTAATTCGATTTTGCTCATTACAAGTGCGGATGGGTTATTAAGTAAATAAAGGAGGTGCCTACTTGTTTAAACAGCGGGCCGCCTCCTTTTCTAATGTAAACGCATTAGAGAGAGGTAAATAGACCCAGCATTGACCAATAAGGAACACCGACTAGTGCGAAGATTATGTAACTAAGAAGCGTAAAGAACAAACCTATGAGCCACCAAGTCTTAACGCTGACATACCCGCCGCCGAACAGAACGGGGCCGGCAGCATTCGCGTAGTGCGTCAGGATGGCGCCCATAACGCCGCACATTAGAAAGACAAGGAACATGTCCCAGGCAGGCAGACCGGCTGCCAAGCCGATCGTGAACTGCACCGGAAGCACGGATGCCATATACGCCCCGCAGGACACAAAGAGATATCGGCAGACGGATCCGGCAGCGACCAAAGTGAAGAGCAGTGCGACGTGGCTGAAGGATGAAAAGTCCACATAGAGCTGAAGCTGTTCTGCCATCCATTTAAAGAAGCCGAATTGGTTCATGGCGCCGGCCAGCCCCAGAATGCCGCCGTACCACATCAAGGTCGTCCAAACTTGGCTGTTTTTGGCAATATCCTTCCACTTGAGGACATTGGTCATCAGGCAGACGGCGATGAAGCCCAGAACCACGGCAGTGGAGTTGATTTTCGTATAAGAAGAGGTGGCCCAACCGATAATGGCAAGGACGAATAGGCAGAGAAGAATTTTTTCTTTGCTGCTCATGGGGCCGATGGCGGCAAGGCCTTCCCTGGCAATTCGCACATTATCGATCTTGGTCAGAGTGGGCCGGTAGATCAGATACATGACGTATGGCGCGATCAGCAGCACGATGCCCGCGGGCAGAATGAATGCAGTCGTCCACTGGAGCCAAGTGATGTGCAGTCCCAGCATTTGATCCGCCAGCGCCCAAGCGACGGTGTTGGCAGCATACCCCGTTAGGAACGTGATGCCGGTACACATGGTCACCACATAAAGCAGAACCGAAATGTAGGCGCCAAAGCCCCGGGGATTTTTGTCTGGATAGGAACCCAAAGATTCCGCGACGCTGAGGAAGATGGGATAGATGATGCCGCCGGTGCGCGCCGCATTGGACGGCGTTACCGGCGCGATGATGAAATCGGCAAAGGCTGCCGCATACCCGAGACCCAAAGTAGAGCGTCCAAAAATGCGGATCATCCAGAAGGAAATGCGCTTGCCGAGGTTGGTGTCTCGGAAGGCCTGGGCGATGATATAGGCGCCGACAACGAGCCACGTCATCGTCAGCGCGAAGCCGGAAAGCGCCACGGTATGGCCGCGCATCATGACGGCATAAAGGCCCAGGAAAATAGCGAGCGCTGTGGCTTCACCGACCGGGCGAAGCATGACCATCAAAATAGCGCCGGCATAGAACGGGAATAATCCCCAGGCCTTGGGATCCATGCCTTCAGGAGGGTCTAAAAAGAGCAGTAATAGAGGCAAAAACCCTATTAGCATCTTTATTAATTTATCTTTTTCCATTATTGATTCCCCTTGGTGGTTTTTATTTGGTGCCCCTCGGGGTAGGGCTTTTAATTAATACTTTCTCGTAAAGGAAGTATTTATTTTTTCGAAGATTAAGCTTGGTTTATCTAAAACATCGAAATGTTTGCAAAGCTCAATAATTTCGTCCTGTACGTTGGCTGGAATAATGCCGTCAGTCATGGTTTGGAATTTAAGCGCGACGCCGTCCCAGGAAAGTGTGTTTTCCGGGTCTCCCGTTGGATTCCAGATTTGGGCATGGAGCTCCTGTCCGTCGGCGGTGACGGCTTCTATGCGGCAGGGCCAATTGCGCGGCACGCAGGCATTGATTTCGGTGTCTTCCACCACTTCAATGCGATGTTCAAGAGCCTTCACATCGGCCTCATTCACGGATTGATCCGAGAAGGATGTTTCAGTAGGCACGCCTCTTAAGAGCGTGGAGGCGACGCAGTACGCCAGGCTGAATTTGTTGACGGCCGGTCGCTGGCGAACGGGTGCCCGCCACGGTGTTGAAGCCGTTGTGTAGGTCAGCAGACGAATGGTCTTTAAGCCGCGGCCGGCAGCTTGCCGGCGAATATCGAGTGCAGCGTCAATCGCAGAATGGGTGTGCCGGCAGCACGGATAGGGCTTGAAGGAAATCAGCCCGGCACGCCATTTTTCGCCGAAGTCTTTGAAGAGGTCATAGCACACTTCCTGACGGGCATAACCGGCAAAGAACCCCTGTTTGCCTTCCAGAATGTGGGTTGCACCGCTAAAGCCGTTTTTGGCAAGCATGGCAACCAGGATGCCGTTGCCGGCAGCCGCTCCTGTATGCAGGAATTTGCTCATGCCGCCGTCGGGCAGGAACTGCCACAAGCCCGCCGACATTGTGCCGGCGTTGCCTAATGCCCAGTTGAGCTGAATGGCATCGAGATCGAGCAGTTTGCCGGCAGCCATCGCTGCGCCGAAAACGCCTGTAGTCGCTGTCGTATGAAAGATTTTGTAGTGAGCAGGCGTGATGGCGGCACCGATGCGGACATGATTCAAAACCGCATACGGCTGCGAGCAGTACGTCTTTACCCTGTTTGCCGGCAGATCAGCTGCAGCAAAGGCGGCGGCTAAATTCGGGGGTAGCGGGATGGCTGATGCTGTCACGGTCAACATCGTCCATTTCCAGAATATGGCCGAAGTAAGCGTTTGACATGGCGGCAAGCACAACGTTTCGGCGGCCGCAATCGATGGATGTCGCTTGAGAATTGCCGCCGAGCACGTCAGCTACGGCTTTGATCGGTTGGGAAGAGCGATCTGCAGCACCGCCGACAGCGCAGCCGATCCAATCCAGGGTGTCGCGCTTCATGGTGTCAATGACAGCTGCTGGAATATCCGCATACTGAAGGTCTGCAACAAAATCTGCGCAAGCTTTGGAGGGGGACCAGGTTTGATTAGTCATAGCAATCCTCAAAAAAAGAGGGGGAAAAACACGACAAAGCGGCTTTTCCCCCTTCACTCATCATCAACTACGAAGGATGAATTTCATCAATTCGGAAAGACTACTTGGTCGCTAGGATTTCTTTTTCGACCTTCTGTGCGTAGTCACGTACCTTGTCATAGCGGCTGTTGCCGTGCGAGTCCATGGTGACGAGGAACGGTCCGAAATGCTTTGCCTGAAGCGGCCACATGGCCTCCGGCATGCCGTGCTCAAACCAGTGAGGTTCTTTCGTGCCGACAATGCCTGCTGCCAGGACAACTGCACAGCCCGGACAGGCCTGAACGTAAACCTGCTTATATTTCTGCAGCGCAGCCTTGGTACCATCGCCCATGCCGCCCTTGCCGATGATGACCTTGACGCCTTGCTGGCCCACAAAGTCGGCATGCGGTTCCATACGAATAGAGGTCGTCGGTCCAATGACGCTCAGGTACCACTTCCCCTGAGCATCCTTTTTCATGACTGGACCGGCATGAAAAATCGCACCGCCGCGAAGGTCTTCGGGGAAAGGCTTGCCGGCGTCGGCGAGCTCGCGAAGCTTCAGGTGAGCAATGTCTCGAGCAGTGCAGACCTGCCCATTCAAATAAATAATGTCGCCGACTTGAAGTTTTTCAACTGTTGCATCATCAAGGGGCAGCGTCAGTTCGTATACGGCCATTGTTATTCTCCTGCTTGAAAGAGCTGTTCAGTGCGGCCGTCGGGGTAGAAACGGATACCGAAGCGACGAGCAACCCAGCAATGGAAGTTGATGACAACCGGGCAAATGGCGGTGTGGGTGGCAGCCCAGCCAATCTTCACCGCCAGAGCGGTTGTATCGCCGCCGATACCAGCGGGACCGTTCTGGAGCTTGTTGATGTCTGCGAGGAGTTCCTGTTCAAGTTCATCAAAGAGCGGATCAGGGTTGTGATCGAGCCAGTTGCGCGTCGAAATGGCTTCACGAGAGAGCTTTGCCGCCACGTCCATTTGTCCGCCCAGGCCAATGCCGATTGAGAACGGCGGGCAGGGATAGCCGCGAGCACCCATGAATCCGTTGGAGCCGCAGATCGTGTCGAGCACCAATTGCTTGAGACCCTTGTAGTTCTTGCCCAAGGTGGCTGGGGTCAAAATCTTGGCAACGTTCGGGAGCTCAGCACCGCAGCCCTTCGCGCTGACGATGATTTCGCAGTAAGGCAGATCCTTCTCATAGCGCAGTTCGTAATTCGGAACGCCGCGTCCGGAGGAGTCGCCCGGATTGTGGCGGGTCAGCGGATGAACAATGGAAGGACGGATGTAGCCGGCTTTTGTAGCTTCAATGACCGACTGGGTAATGTTTCCCATCAAGTTCGTGAGGTTAGGCTGCATCGCCTCACCCCAGCGAATCCAAACAGAAGGGAAACCGGGAGACTGGCAAACGGGTTTGTCCATTTGACCGGCGAGCTCAACATTCTTGAGCATTGTTTCCAAAAAGGTTTTTGCCTCAGG
>SCPP01000679.1_pt1 | contig 19718 bp, 36 predicted proteins | sample 6106811 | NCBI WGS metagenome assembly SCPP01 (sample SAMN10720449, study PRJNA508395) | human gut metagenome | isolation source: Participant 2 stool, 15 month | host: Homo sapiens | collected 2018
AATACCAGGTGCGGAAACACTATAAATAAATCTGCGTCTACGATTGCCTCATCAAGCTTTACATCAAGATTGTCCGGATTTGTAAGTTCGGCAAGCTTTGCCTGTTCGCTGTTCATTTCAGGGTTTCCTCTGTAAAGTGAGCCGTACTTGTCGCACATAATTACATTTTTCAAACCTCTTGAAACAAGCAGTCTTGTTATCGCCATACCTGCCGAGCCTGCACCGTTTACAACGGCTTTTAATTTCCGTAATATCCTTGACTACCTTTAGAGCGTTAAGCACGACGCAGAATACAACAAGCTGTACCGTGTTGGTCATCATGGAATACCGGAATATCACATTCTTCTCTCAATCTTCTTTCAATCAATACATCTCGGAGCGGATATATCCTCAAGATTAACACCGCCGAATGAACCGGCAATCATTTTAACCGTATTTACAATTTCGTCAACGTCCTTTGAACGAACGCAAAGCGGAAATGCGTCAACATCTGCAAACACCTTGAACAATGCACATTTACCCTCCATTACAGGCATACCTGCCTCCGGACCTATATCGCCAAGTCCGAGTACAGCTGTACCGTCCGTTATAACGGCAACAAGATTTGAACGTCTTGTGTATTTATATGACAAATCCACGTCCTTTGAAATTTCAAGACAAGGCTCTGCAACACCGGTGTGTATGCAACAGAAAGTTCTTCTCTGTTTGTAACCTTTGCTCTTGACACAACTTCAATTTTACCGTGCCAGTCCTCGTGTTGTTTTAGTGCAAATTCTTTCTTATCCATTAGTTTCTCTCCTATTCTATCACTGTGTACAATTACTTTCATTTTATCACAACTCACTCGTACATTCAATACGTTTGCATTACTTAATTCATTTATTTTCTTATTTATACTCACCAAACGAACCTTACTGTTTTTAGCAAAAATATGCACAACAATTAACAAAATAGTTCTTTTCTTTTGTAAAAATATTGTATAATATATATGACATAGTATGAGAATATTATATCTATATATAAATTTTCCAAATTTCAAAGGAGAAGATTATTATGATTACTATTACCGGAAAACAGTATGCAGCGGTATTGCATTTGGGCCTGTGTTTGTTTTCAGCCGTGAGGAAAGCACAATTAAAAGACATCATATCGAAAGCAGTGATGATGAAATCGCTCGTTTTGAATCAGCACGTCAGCAGACAATCAGTGAACTTGGTATGCTTTATGATAAGGCTCTTGCCGAAGTCGGCGAGCTAACGCAATGATTTTCCAAATTCATCAGATGATGCTTGACGACCTTGATTATATCGAATCAATCAAAAATATAATTACCGACCAGCTTATAAATGCCGAAACCGCTGTTGCACAAACTTGCGACAATTTTGTGCAAATGTTCCGTGCAATGGACGATCCGTATATGCGTGAAAGAAGTGCGGATGTCAAAGACGTTTCGGAAAGACTTATAAAAATTCTTTCAGGTAAGGACAAGGACGGTCTTGTTACGGACGAACCTGTTATAATCATTTCCGATGACCTTGCACCGAGCGAAACGGTTCAGTTCGACAAGAGCAAAATTCTCGCTTTGTAACAGAGGGTGGCTCTACAAATTCTCATACATCAATTCTTGCAAGAATGATGAATATTCCCGCAATGATTGGTAAAGGCGTTTTATCTGCCGATGCAAACGGCAAAATGCCATTGTTGACGGTTTTACGGGTACGATTTATATTGATCCCGACGAAGCTACAATCAACGAAATGACTAAGAAAAGAAGAAATTGATAAGCAAAACAAACTTCTTCAACAATTAAAGGCCGTGAGCGTAACAAAAGACGGTCAAAAGATTGAACTTTGTGCAAATATCGGAAGTTCTTGATGTCGGCAATGTTTTGAAAACGATGCCGAGGGTATCGGACTTTTCAGAGTGAATTTTTATATCTTGAAAGCAACGATTATCCTTCTGAAGATGTTCAGTTTGCCGCATATAAAGATGTACTTTCAAAATGGTTAATAAACGTGTAATCGTTCGTACACTTGATATCGGAGCAGACAAGCAGGTTGATTACTTTAATATGCCGAAAGAAGAAAATCCGGCTATGGGTATTCGTGCAATAAGAATTTGCCTTCAAAGACCGGATATCTTCAAGACTCAGCTTCGTGCTCTATATCGTGCATCGGTATTCGGTAAACTTGCTATTATGTTCCCTATGATTGCTTCGGAATGGGAAATCGTAAAATACTCGAAATAATTGATGAAGTTAAAGCAGAACTTGACAGTGAGGGCATCGCTTATTCAAAGAATGTTGAACTTGGTTGTATGATTGAAACACCTGCCGCAGCGGTAATCAGTGATATTCTTTCAAAGCACCTGGACTTCTTCTCAATCGGTACAAATGACCTTACTCAATATACTTTGCCGCTGACAGACAAAATCCTGACATAGGCAAATTCTGTGACACACATCATGTTGCAATTTTAAGACTTATTAATATGATAGTACAAAACGCTCATAAAAACGGTACATGGGTTGGAATTTGCGGCGAACTCGGTGCAGACCTTGAACTTACCGAAGCATTTCTTGCTATCGGCGTTGACGAACTTTCCGTCACTCAAGTGCTATCTTACCTATTCGTAAAAGGTTATTGAAACCAATGTTTCTGAAATTAAAGAAAGTGTTTTAGACAAATATTTGAACTAATTTAAAGCAGACAAAAAAATTCTTTGTCTGCTTTTTTATGTGCTATTACATTTATATGTCTTTTATATACTTTGTTGAATTTTGTAATTTGTTGATATATAATACTTTTGTCGGATTAATCCGATATTAAAGGCAAACTTCATTAACGGTTTTAACCGGCGGTTATGCCCACTTTTATATTCACAGGCTTTATGCCGAGTTTATGAAAGGTATGCTTATGAAAAGTAAGCATATTGTTACATATGGCAAAGAAATTGCTATTTGCAGTTTTGATAATTATCGCTATATTGATAATTTTTACCATAAAAGCACAATAGCCGCCCTCTCACCCAGGAACGGCTATTGAATAAATAGTTCTTTTGGGCATAACCGCTTGAGGTTTGCCTTTTCTATTTTTATTATATAACTATAAATTAATTTTGTCAACACAATGCAAAACACAGATTGCATTTTGCAATCTGTGTTTAATATTATTCAAATTAATACATTCCCATACCTGGATCCATCGGAGCAGCAGGAGCTGCCGGTTCAGGAATGTCTGTTACAAGACTTTCTGTTGTAAGTACCATAGACGCAACAGATGCTGCATTTTGAAGTGCACTTCTTGTAACCTTAACTGGGTCAACGATACCTGCCGAAATCATATCAACATATTCTTCAACAAGTGCATTAAATCCCTTACCTGTTTCACAAGCCTTAACCTTATCCACGATTACGCTGCCTTCAAGACCAGCATTCTTTGCAATTTGCCAAGCCGGTTCTTCAAGTGCTTTAAGTACGATTTGAACACCTGTCTTTCATCGCCTTCGGTTTTTCAAGTAAAGCCGCAACTGTCGGAATAACATCAATATAGCTTGTTCCGCCGCCTGCGATGATACCTTCCTCAACAGCTGCTCTTGTTGCTGCAAGAGCATCTTCAATTCTTAGTTTCATTTCTTTCATTTCTGTTTCTGTTGCCGCACCGACTTTAATTACAGCAACACCGCCTGCAAGCTTAGCAAGTCTTTCTTGTAGCTTTTCCTTATCAAATTCAGATGTTGATGCCTCAAGTTCACGTCTGATTTGTGCAACTCTGTCTGCGATTGCATTCTTATCGCCTGCACCGTCAACAATAATTGTAAGTTCCTTTTGAATCTTAACTTGCTTTGCTGTACCAAGTTGTGAAATTTGTGTATCCTTTAAATCAAAGCCAAGTTCTTCACTGATTACCTGACCGCCTGTCAAGATTGCAATGTCTTGCAACATTTCCTTACGTCTGTCACCAAAGCCAGGAGCTTTTACAGGTACGCATACGAATGTACCGCGAAGTTTATTAACGATAAGCGTTGAAAGAGCCTCACCCTCAACATCTTCTGCAATAATAACCATCTTTCTGCCTGCTTGCATAACTTGTTCAAGCGGTAAAATTTCTTGAATATTTGAAATCTTCTTATCTGTAATAAGAATGTATGGGTCGTCAAGAACTGCCTCCATTTTTTCTGTATCAGTTACCATATAAGGTGTGATATAACCTCTGTCGAATTGCATACCTTCAACAATTTCAGAATATGTTTCGGCAGTCTTTGATTCTTCAACTGTGATAACGCCGTCTGCTGTTACTTTTTCCATTGCCTCTGCAATTAGCTGACCGATTTCTTCATTAGCGGCTGAAACCGACGCAACTCTTGCAATATCTTCCTTACCCTGAACTTTCTTTGCTGTAGAAAGCAACTTTTCAACTGCCGCGTCAACAGCCTTTTGGATACCCTTTCTTACGATCATAGGGTTAGCGCCTGCCGCAACATTCTTTAGTCCTTCACGAACAAGTGCCTGTGCAAGAAGTGTAGCTGTTGTTGTACCGTCACCGGCAACGTCATTTTGTCTTTGTTGCAGCTTCTTTTACAAGCTGAGCGCCCATATTTTCAAACGGATCTTCAAGTTCAATTTCCTTTGCGATTGTAACACCGTCATTTGTGATTAGCGGTGCACCGAATTTCTTATCAAGAACAACATTTCTGCCCTTCGGGCCAAGTGTGATTTTAACTGTATTTGCAAGTTGGTTGATACCGCTTTCAAGAGCGTGTCTTGCGTCCTGTCCGTATTTAATTTGTTTAGCCATAATAATAACCTCCTAATATATTAGTCTACTATTGCAAGTATGTCGCTTTGACGAAGAATTGTATATTCCTCACCGTCAACCTTGACTTCTGTACCTGCATATTTTGAAGTAAGTACCTTATCACCAACGGAAACTTCCATCTTAACTTCCTTTCCGTCTACAACACCGCCGGGACCTACTGCAACGATTTCAGCCACCTGTGGCTTTTCCTGTGCCTTTGAAGTAAGGATAATTCCGCTCTTTGTCGTTTCCTCTGCTTCAAGCATTTTATAACAACTCTGTCTGCCAATGGTTTGATGTTCATTATATATTACCTCCTAAAATTTTAATCAAGTTCATTGTTAGCACTCACACTTGAGTGCTAACAATGCTATTATGTTCTTTTGCTCTATTTAGCAAAGTCCGTTTTTAATTTATTGCTATATTTACTCTTATTTTCTTTATTTTCTTTTGTTACGCTCAATATCTCCCTTTTGGTGTTTTAACAAATTGTTCATAAACTTAATACTGCTTTAACTTACGAAGTTTTCAAACATCTGTTGTGCCTCATCAAGATTATCAAATTCAACACCTTTTTGAGTTCATCAATATCCTCGCTCGGAAATACATTTTCGCTTATTTCTTCACTCAAAATTGCCGTTTTATTATCCCCTACACATTTATTAATTTGAAGTAAACCGTTCTCAACCTTAACTTCATATACTGTAGTTTTTACATCATTTGCATTCACCTCTTCAACCGCCGCAACCGTAGGCATAGGAGTCGGCACACTGTCGGACACACCTATTCTGCCGATGGCGTATCCGCCTCCGAAAAACAACGCTACAAGTAATACATATGACGAAACAATAAGTGTATTCTTTAAAATTTTCATAATTTATTCCTCATTTCTTTTAATATTTTTCTTAAATTATTCCCTTTTGTCCCATTTTTATACTTTGCATAAGACTTTGAAAATAAATGTTGCAAATTTATACAATTTAGGATATAATTAAAGAGTATGCAATTATCTTTAAAGAAAGATTGAGGCTTTTAACAGCCCCGAAATCAAAGTAGACATATTCTCACATTTTGTCTACAATCTTAATAAAAGATAGGAGAAAATATTATGGCTGATAATAACAGAAGAAACAGACCAAGCTCCGGATATGGCTCAAATGATAATTTCAACTGGGAAGAGTATGATATGAAAACTTCGTCAGCTTCAGGCGCTCCGAGGCGTCGCAGACAGGCGGCATCCACAAAACCTACAAGATCACCGCAGGCAAGTTCTTCATCATACAGAGAAGTACCGTCAAGGCCGAACTCAAACAACTTCCGCAGTAAGAAAAAGCAAAAAGCAGCTTACTCCGAAACAGATTCAATTCAGGAAACGCTTACGGCTTACATTCTTTGTTGCGATTTTTGTGGTAGTTGTAATTGTATCCGGTATGGGCATAGGAATGTATGCCGCAGTATCACGTGAAATTAAAGATATGAATATTCAAACTCTTGCTTTGAATTATTCTTCATTTATATATTACGAAGATGCCGCCGGCAATCCGCAGGAACGAACAAATACAATCCGATTTTAACCGTATATGGGTAGATTCGTCGCAAATACCTCAAGTTATGAAAGACGCTATCGTTTCAATCGAGGATGAACGTTTCTACAAGCACCACGGTGTTGATATAAAACGTACACTCGGTGCAACGGGTAAATGGGTACTTTCAAAGTCGGTATCGGCTCGTCAAACTATGGCGGTAGTACGATTACTCAACAGGTTATAAAAATATAACCAATGAAAAGAAAATACACCTTCGCGTAAGGTCAAAGAAATGATGCGTGCGGTTGCACTTGAAAACAGCACAAAAGACGAAATACTTACAATGTATCTGAATATCGTATATTTCGCTAACAACTGTAACGGTGTTGAGGCTGCCGCAAACACTTACTTTAACAAAGACGCAAGCGACCTTACCCTTGCCGAAGCGGCATCAATCGCAGGTATAACACAGTTCCCGTCAGAATACGATCCGTTTGTACATCCGGATAAGAATATCGAAAAACGTAATCTTGTACTCGGCAAAATGCGTGAACTCGGTTATATCACAGACGCTGAATATGCAGAGGCATCAGGCAGTGACCTTGTTGTAAGCAACGCTTACAGGCAAAATCAAGGACGTATTACTTCATACTTTGTTGACCAAGTTGTAAATGACGTTATCGCCGACCTTATGACTCAAAAGGTTACTCGGAAGATTTCGCAACCCAACAGGTATACAACGGCGGTTTGAAAATTTATTCAACAATGGATCCCGACATTCAAAATATAATGGAAGGCATATTTACCAATACGTCTAACTTCCCTTATACAGGCAAGGGTGCTCAATCGGCAATGATTATAATTGACCCTTACACAGGTAAAATCCGCGGTCTTATAGGCGGTCTTGGCGAAAAGACTGATATTCGCGGTTGGAACAGAGCCACTCAATCAAAACGTCAACCGGGTTCATCAATCAAACCGCTTTCGGTTTACGCACCGGCGGTTGATATGGGTAAAATCACAGAAGTCGATACCGTAACAGACGAAGAAATAACAATCGGCAACGACAAGTGGAAACCAAAGAACTCATACAACGACTTCTTAGGCGATATGACAATTAAAGAGGCGGTTGCACGTTCGGCAAACATTCCTGCCGTAAAGGTATTGGATATGGTCAACCTTACAAACTCATTCAACTACCTACAAAACAAATTCCACATCACAACACTTGAAGAAAAGATAAAACTACAGTTCTCTTGCACTCGGCGGTCTTACACAAGGTGTAACCGTTGAAGAAATGGCGGGAGCGTACTGTACATTCGTGAACAGCGGTAAATATATTAAGCCGTATACTTACACAAGAGTACTTGATTCAACAGGTCAAGTTATTCTTGAAAACACATCAAGCACAAGTCAGGCTATCAGTCCTGCGGCAGCATACATTACAGCTGATTTACTTTCGGGCGTTGTAAACAGCAGCGTCGGTACAGGTAAAGGTGCAAAGCTTGACTGCGGTATTTCAACATACGGTAAAACAGGTACAACAGACGATGACTGCGATAAGTGGTTTGTTGGTTTCACACCGTATTATGTAGGTGCTTGTTGGTACGGTTTCGATAATCCTGCATCAATTTCAGCGGCAGGTGTTTCGGGCAATCCGACAGTTACCGCATGGAATCTTGTAATGGAAAAATTCACGAATCGCTTAACCTAAAGAAATCACAAAACCAAGTAATGTTGTTGAGGCACAGGTATGCGAATACTCCGGTATGCTTGCAACTGACACCTGCCCTACCACAACCGCTTACTTCGTTGAAGGAACACAGCCAAAGGCATATTGTGACGCATCACACGCAAGCAGACGTAATAAACCAACGCAAACACCTCTATCAACGGTTGCACCGGTTAATACTCCAAGCGTTATGCCTACAGTAAATCCTGCGACTTCGGAAACGCACGAAAATCAAAACGGCAATAATTCAAATGCATCTTCAGGTATAAATTCGGGTTCTTCGTCAAGTACTAACAGCGGTTCTTCGTCAAGTACAAATTCGGGTACTAACAGTGGTTCTTATGATACAAATTCGGGCAGCAGTACTTCGTCAAATTCAGGCGGAACTGATTACGAACAAGGCAATACAGGCTCATCTGAAAGCGAAAATACAGCAGGCGGAGCAGAAGAAGATACTTCATCGGAAGAATAAGACAGCAAAATGAGGCTTTTCAAAGCCTCATTTTTTATTACTGATTCAGATTTTATAAACAAATATACCCCTACAAAAAGGGTTATCGGCTAAAATGCCGATAACCCTTTATATGTAGCCGTCTATGCTACATAACACGTTATTTTCTATCCATATTAAAACCTCCCATATTTCGATAATTAAGAGGTTTTAAAATCCGCCGAGTCCGAAACTTATTGACAATGCATTATTAACACTTCGCCATAAGTCCGTCATCTATACGGCCTATTTTCTCTCGTAATCTTCTTTTATCAATCGTCCTGATTTGCTCAAGCAATATCACAGAATCCTTATTAAGTCCGTAATCCTTTGCAGCAAGTTCGATATGCGTAGGCATTTTCGCCTTATTAATTTGGCTTGTTATAGCCGCCGCAATCACCGTAGGACTGTATTTATTACCTATGTCGTTCTGTATAACAAGTACAGGTCTTATACCGCCTTGCTCACTTCCGACAACCGGGCTTAAATCGGCGTAATAAATATCTCCTCTTTTCACAATCAATTTACTCACACTCCGTCAGTTTTTCTCACACAGCGAAAGACTTTCGTTATCCGCCTCAAACACATTTGTGCCAGTTCAAGATTTATATCCGCCATTTCCTTATAACCTTTTCAAGTTCGGCTACAAGTTTATTTTTATCGGATTTTTGATTTGTGACAAAGCAATCAGGCCCCTTTCAGTTTTCAAGATAACCGTTTATCAACTACATAAGGTAGTTTAATACCTTCACCGCCTTTCCGTCTTTTGTATAAATTCTCGGGATACGCTTACCTATTACGCATGACACCTCGTAGTTTATTGTTTCGCCACTCGGCCAAATCGTCAACGGTTACTCCTTCACGTCCGAATATGATTACTTCATCGCCTTTATCAATATTATGGACATTTGTAACATCAATCATACATTGGTCCATGCAAATTCTTCCGATGATAGGAACTTTTACGCCGTCAACAATCATCTTACCATGCTTTGCAAGCTTTCTTAAATATCCGTCAGCATAACCGATAGGTACTGTTGCAATTTTGGTTTCTTATCGGTTATGTACTCTTTTCCATAACTTACCCTCTGCCCGGTTCAACTTCTTTATATGTGTTATTGTTGATTTTAGCGTCATTGCGGGAATTAGGTCAAGTCTTGACTTATCCACTTCGTCAGACGGATACATTCCGTACAAAATAACACCCGGACGCACCATATCAAGGTGCATTTCAGGGTACATCATTATTCCGGCACTGTTGCAAATATGCTTAATCGGAATATTAAGTCCTTTTCTTCAAGTCTGTTGCAAACATCCATAAAACGTCCGTATTGCAAAGGTGTATACGATTTATCGTACTCGTCAGATGTTGCAAAATGTGAGAATATACCTTCAATTTCAATATAAGGCAGTTTGATATTTTATAATTTCGTCTACAATTTCTTCATTATTTTCTCCGGCAAGAAAACCTATACGGCTCATTCCTGTATCAATTTTGATATGAATTTTCGTAACCTTTTTTTCTTTCAGCCTCATAAGAAAGTGCTTTTGCAAATTCATATGTGAATACACTCGGTGTTATATCAAAATTGATTAAATCTTCAACAGCTTCTTCACCGCTTGCACCAAGTATCAAAATCGGCACGGTTACGCCACGGCTTCTAAGCTGTTTACCCTCCTGCAAAACCGCTACGGCAAGACGGTCTGCGCCGTTTTCAAGGAGCGTTTTTGCAACCTCCAAAATCCGTGACCGTATGCATCGGCTTTACTACCGCCATTATTTTTGCATTCGGATTTGTTATCTTTCTTATTTCCTTTATGTTATGAGCTATTGCGTCAAGATCAACCTCTGCCCAAGTTCTTTATCCATTGTTATACTACTCCTTTCCGAATGAAAATCGTCCACATTGCTGTGAGAGATTTAATTCAGTTCTTATTAATTATAGCATATAGCCATTTTAATTTTCTACTTGTAATATTTGTCTTAAAGCACACGGAATACACTCCATAACTTTAGACGCGGTTACGGACTCGATTCCATACTTATCTTTGGCAATATCACCCGCCAAACCATGTATGTACACCGCCATAGCTGACGCAACGGTTTCGTTTATACCTCTTGATACAAGTGACGCAACCGTTCCGGCAAGCACATCACCGCTGCCGCCTGTTGCAAGACCTGAATTGCCTGTAATATTAATATATTGTTCTCCGTCCTGACCTGTTACAATCGTATGATGTCCTTTTAAAATCAAAGTGACTCCGTTTTCCTCCGCAAACTCCTTTGCGGTAACAAGTCTGTTATCCTCAATATATTCCCTCTCAAGTCCGTTAAACGTGACATTTCAACCGTATGCGGTGTAAATATCACAGGGCAAGTGCAACTGCTTAAAGCCTTCATATTTTCCGCTACGGCATTTATTCCGTCTGCATCGATTATAACGGGAACTTTTTGAATATTCAAGCACACTTTCAACAACTTCCGAAACATCGTCACATCTTCCCAACCCCGGACCTATAAGCACCGTATCAGCCTTATCCACTCGTTTTAAAATTTCATCAATCGCCCCGGCAGAAATACGTCCGTTTCTGTCGCTTAAAGGCACTGTCATAACTTCTGTCGTTTTTGCCTCCATGGCACTGTTAAGACTGCTCGGTACTGCAAGAGTAACAAGTCCGCTGCCTGTTGTAACGGCAGTTTGTGATGACAAATATGCCGCGCCTGTCATTCCGGCAGAACCTGCTATAACAAGTACCTTACCGTAATCTCCTTTCTGCGAATTGTTTTCACGTTTAGGAAAATTTGAACGCACAAATTTATCGTCAATTACGTTAATCTTCAAATTCTGTACGTCAATTATATAGTCCGGAATTGAAATATTCTTAACCGTTACCTTCCCACATAATCAGCCGCGGGGAACATAAGCATACCGACTTTGTAAGCCGCAAAGGTCACTGTTTTGTCAGCCTTTATACATACGCCGCAAATTTCGCCGCTGTCGGAATTAATTCCGCTCGGAACGTCAACCGCCACTATATACTTTGCGTTATCGTTAATTTCACTTATAACGTCATAACTTATTCCGCGTACAGTTCCACTTATGCCTGTTCCGAAAATTGCGTCAACAATTATGTCATACGAACGCACTATATATTTCAAATCCTCTATATCGGAAATGACATCAATGTTGATATTCATTCTCTTGATTATATCAAAATTAATTTTGCGTCGCCTTTAAATTCATTTCCGCATACCAAATAAACCGCCACATCAATGCCCATATTGTACAGATGTCTTGCGATTGCGAAACCGTCACCGCCGTTATTGCCTTTTCCGCAAAATACCGCGACCGATTTTTCCGAAAGGTTTGCAAAGTCGTTTTTAGTTCTTCCACACAAGCCATAGCGGCATTTTCCATAAGCACAATACTCGGTATTCCGCCGATTTCACTTGCCGCCTTGTCCACACCTCTCATTTCAGAGGCAAAACACGCTTTCATATTTTAGTCCTCCATTACAAATACATTTCTCGGATTAAATCTCTTGATTGATTCAATCATCTTTGATGTAGGCTGGAACAATACTCTGTAATTTTCACTGTCTTGGCTGTAATCAACAAAGTAAACATTACCTCTCGACTTATCACCCGTAACGTCAAAGTTTTGCTTACTGTTACATTTTATAGTCGTGATTATGCTCGTTGTCATCGATATTCGCACAAATATTTATTTCTTTAAAGTCAAAACTCGCAATTCTTTTCTTGCTTTCTTTGACATAATCTTATCAATATCAATTTCGCTGTTTGTAAGTATATATTCGTACTCAATATTTTGCATACTCATAAGCAAATACGCACCGTACCACGCAAATGCTATAAGCACAAGTCCGATACTAAATGAAAATGAACCGAATTGAGTGCCCGAAAGTGCAGTAGCCGTTGCAAAATAAGTAATAGCAAAGCCAGCGATACAATAATCGCCGCAAAATTATAACTGCGATAATCGCCTTTTGTCCGCCTGTTTTTCTTCTTTAGTATGTATTCCAAATATATATCATTCATCATAGCAATCTGTTACCTTTCTTATATTTATTTAATTCATTTCTTCAACTTATCATACAGATTTTTCAATGCACGTCCGCGATGACTGATTGAATTTTTCTTCGTCACTGCTTTCGGCAAACGTTTTACCGAGTTCGTCAGACAAAATATCGGATCATATCCAAATCCGTTTTCACCCTTAGGCTCTTTGTTATCGTGCCTTTTACTTCACCCTCAGCGGTTATTTCCGTACCGTCAGGCATTATAAACGCTACCGACGTCACAAACTTTGCTCTGCGGTTTTCGTTGTCGCCGAGTTCCGTTAAAGTTTGTTAATTCTGTCCTCGTCCGTTGCATTGTCACCGGCGTATCTTGCACTTCTGACACCCGGTGCACCGCCGAGTGCCTCAACGCATATGCCCGAATCGTCCGCAAGGATAGGATAATCGCAAACCATAGCAACCGCTCTTGCCTTAATAAGTGCGTTTTTACAAACGTGTCGCCTGTTTCTTCCGCATCAACATCAAATCCAAGCTCTTGTTGTGATACGATTCCAATGTCAAGCGGTGCAAGAATTTCTTTGCATTTCTCTTATTTTCCTTTGTTTTGTTGCAGCTATTACCTTCATAAGACTGCCTCCGTAATTTAATTATTTCTCTAAATATTCTACTACATATAGCGTTTTTTTTCAAGGTCTAAATGAAAATTACACAATTTAAGTACAAAAATGCACTCCGTAAAGAGTGCATTTTCACGACTGTCGCCGTTATTTTTATTTGCTTAGTTCTTCATCTATTGCAGCAGCTGCGGCTTTACCCGCACCCATTGCAAGAATAACTGTTGCGGCACCTGTTACAACGTCACCGCCGGCATATACATGGTCTTTTGAAGTTTTACCTGTTTCCTCATCAGCAATGATACAACCTCTCTTATTTGTATCAAGACCTTTTGTTGTCTTTCTGATAAGCGGGTTCGGAGTTTGACCGATAGCTACAACTACTGTATCTACATCAATAACTTCTTCACTGCCCTCGATAGGAACTGGACGTCTTCTGCCACTGTCGTCAGGCTCGCCAAGTTCCATTTTGATAACTTCCATACCGCTTACCCAACCGTCCTCGTTGCCAAGAATCTTTGTCGGATTTTGAAGAAGTTTAAATTCGATACCTTCTTCTTCTGCGTGGAATACTTCTTCCACTCTTGCAGGAAGTTCTTCCTTACCACGTCTGTAAACGATATATACGTTTTCAGCGCCAAGACGCTTTGCCGATCTTGCAGCGTCCATAGCAACGTTACCGCCGCCAAGAACCGCAACATTTTTACCTACATATACAGGTGTATCATATTCAGGAACTTATAGCCCTTCATAAGATTAATTCTTGTTAAGAATTCATTTGCACTGTATACACCGTTAAGGCTTTCGCCCTCGATACCCATAAAGTGAGGCAAACCTGCACCTGAGCCGATATATACCGCATCAAAATTCATTTCGTCAAACAATTCGTCAACAGTAAGTGTCTTACCGATAACTACGTTAGTTTCGATGTCAACACCCATTTCCTTTAGGTTAGAGATTTCCTTTGCACAATATCCTTTGGAAGTCTGAATCCAGGAATACCGTACATCAAAACGCCGCCTGCTGTATGGAATGCCTCGTAAATTGTTACTTCGTAACCCTTTTAGCAAGGTCGCCCGCAACTGTAAGTCCTGAAGGACCGCTTCCTACAACTGCAACTCTCTTACCGTTTGAAACAGGCTTTTCAATTTCTTCCTTGACATTCTTCATATGCCAGTCGGCAACAAATCTTTCAAGTCTACCGATACCGACGCTTTCGCCCTTGATACCTCTTACACACTTTGATTCACACTGCTTTTCCTGCGGACATGCTCTGCCGCAAACAGCAGGAAGTGCATTTGTTTCCTTAATCTTCTTATGCGTTTTCAAATTCACCCTTTGCAACAAATGCGATAAATTCAGGGATTTTAACGCTTACAGGACAGCCTTGCATACAAGGCTTATGTTTACAGTTAAGACATCTCTGCCTCGTCTATTGCCATTTCTCTGTATAACCTGTTGTTACTTCAAGAAAATTCTTGTTTCTTACATTAGGACATTGCTCCGGCATCGGATTTTTGTCCATTCTCATATTTGGCATATTAAAATCCTCCCTAATCAGTCTTGATGATTGGTTCTGCCTATTCTGCAGTGACCTTCTTTACATGATTTTTCTTCGTAATCCTTAAACATTCTGCCACGTTTCATAGCAGTATCCCAGTCAATCTTGTGACCGTCAAAGTCAGGACCGTCCACGCAAGCGAACTTTGTTTCTCCGCCGACTATTACACGGCAGCCGCCGCGCAATACCTGTACCGTCAATCATAACAGGGTTCATTGAAACTGTTGTAGGAATGTTGTATTGTTCTGTCAGCTTACAGACAAATTTCATCATTACAAGCGGACCGATTGCGATTACTTCGTCAAACTTTTCGCCTGCTTCGATTTCTTTTAAGCATATCTGTAACAAAGCCTTGATTTCCGTTTGAACCGTCGTCTGTTGCAGCTGATAAGTTTGTTTGAAACTTTCTTTAGTTCATCTTCAAGAATAACTAAATCCTTGTTTCGAAAACCTGTGATAACCGTTACGTCGGCACCAAGATTATGAAGTTTCTTAGCCTGCGGATAAGCTATAGCTGTACCAAGACCGCCGCCGATAACCGCAACTTTCTTTAGACCTTCAAGCGGTGTAGGTGTTCCCAAAGGTCCGGCAAAGTCAAGAATTTCTTCTCCTTCTTCAACCTGTGCAAGGTCCTTTGTTGTCTTACCTACGATTTGTACGATAATTGTAACTGTTCCCTTTTCTCTGTCAAAATCTGCGATTGTAAACGGAACTCTTTCGCCGTATTCATCAATTCTCAAAATGATGAACTGTCAGGCTCTGCTTTCTTCGCAACCAATGGGCTTCAACCTCCATTAAAAAGATTTGCGGATTAAGCACATTCTTTTTAACTACTTTGTAAGCCATTATATCACCTCTTAAATTTAGTTCAATAAATTAAAATATTAATACATATATGTTATCATATCATAACTTTACTGTTTTTCAATGATTTTACGAAAGTTTTTCGATAAAAGCTCTCATATCTTCTGCCATTTCGTCTTTAAAACTCCATTATTTGACCTGTTATCGGATGCGTAAAGCAAAGATAGCACGAATGTAACATCTGTCTTTTGCAATATTGTGGTCCTCCGTTCCGTAAAGCCAGTCGCCTACAAGCGGATGACCGATATATGCCATATGCACACGAATTTGATGCGTACGCCCGTTTCAAGCTCCATTTCAATGTATACTCTCCGTAACGTTTTACAACTCTGTAATGTGTTACGGCTCTCTGTCCGTCAGGTGCTACAATTCTGTTTATAACACTTCCGTCGGCACGTCTTATCGGTGCGTCAACCGTTCCGTCACGCTCTACATCACCGCACGATACACATATATTTTCGTTTCAATTCTTTTTTCTGTATTTCTTCGCAATCTTGCGTGTATGTATGAATTTTTGCAAGCAGCCATAAGTCGAAATATCTTTATCAAGACGGTTTACCGCACGAAAACTCTTTCCTCGCCTTTGCTTTTGTAATAATACATCACACCGTTTGCAAGCGAATTTTCGTAATTTCCATTGACGGGTGAGTCGGCATATTCGACGGTTTGTTTATAACAAGCACGTCCTCGTCTTCATACACAATATCAAGCGGAATATCGGTAGGCACAATATTTTCGGACGCAGTGTCACGAATTGTTATTTTTAAAATATCACCCTTTGCCGCCAAATCCACAACACGTTTGTGTTCTCCGTTTACCTGTATTCCCTCTTTGTATTTCTTTAAGTCCTTAATCAGATTTGTTGAAATTTTAAAATGCTGTTTTAAAACAGTCGTTATATTCGCTCCGTCATATTCTGACGAATTTCATATTCAAGTACTCTGTCCATCAGTTGTTAAACCCGTTTAAAAGTCTTGTCGCATATGACGCGTCAACCATTTCCCACCCGAAGCTGTACGGTTTCATACCCGATTCAAGAAGTTGTTTATGGATTGTGTCGTATGTTTCTTTAGGCACTTTGATGTGTATGTTTGATTTTCGATTGTGTCGTATATCATCAAATTCTATCACTTCATCCTGACACTTTCCGAAACGGCAAACTCTCTGCTCCGCCTTTTCCAAGTCCTGCGACAATACCATAAGTTTTATAACCTCCATAGTCTTGTCGTTCATATCGTTATCAAAGATAAGAATTTTTCAAGCAATTCATTATAATCGGTTACAAAACGTAAATTATACCCCTCAAGTTTGTCAAGTTCGCCAGATTCTTTTGACGATTTCTGAACATTGTCAAAAAGCTGACTTTTCAAAACAACATCATCACACGGTGAAAATGAAATCATAAGACGCTTATCTTCATCGTGATAAAGCATAGGTGTAGGCATAAGTGCCGAGTACGAACAAGACGGACAACGGAACATATTCACCTTACCCGTAAGCAAGTCATGCTTTAAATCTTCACTGTCCTTAACCGTAATCGAGTTCCATACAGTAACTTCACTCATTTGACTGCACTTAGGGCATTTTACATTTTGCTTTAAATTAAGACTCATATTTTATTCCTTTCTAAGCATTTTATCAGCAGCAACCATTATTCCGAGTTTTGCGCTTTCGTATGTAATCAAACCGCCTTGCATATATGCAATGTACGGCGGTTTTATAGGTGCGTCAGCCGATAATTCTATCGACGCGCCCTGTACAAACGCACCTGCCGCCATAATTACCTGTGACGAATATCCCGGCATATCAAAGGTTCAGGTGTAACAAAGCTGTCCACCGGTGCACCTTTGTATTCCCTGACAAAATGCTGTAACTTTATCGGGATCACCGAATTTTATTGATTGAATTATATCGTGTCTGATTTCGTTAGGTTTTGGGTCAACCTCAAAGCCGAGTTTCTCAAATACCGCCGAGCAAAGCACTGCTGCTTTTAAAAGCCTGTGACACAACGTGCGGTGCCATAAACAAGCCTTGATACATCTGTCTGTTAAAACCGAGTGACGCACCTGCCTCCTTGCCGATTCCGACAGAAGTAAGACGGTATGCGCAAAGCTCTACATACTCTGTTTACCGCAATATATCGCCGGTCGAGCAAGTCCGCCGCCCGGATTTTTATAAGTGAGCCTGCTATAAGGTCTGCACCGTATGCGGTAGGCTCTTCCGTTTCGACAAATTCACCGTAACAGTTGTCAACTATACAATAGTTTCAGGCGAAATTTCCTTTACAAATTCTATAAGTGCGCCTATATCCGCACTGTATGTCGGACGCCAGCCGTAACCCTTTGAACGCTGTATTGTAACGGCTTTTACATTCATATGAGTAAGAGTAAATTTAATCTGTTCAAGGTCCAGGTGTTCCGTCATGCTTTAAATCAATCTGAACATATTTTACGCCGAATCTTTAAGTGAGCCGTTACCCGCCTCACCTTGTATTCCGATTACTTCTTCAAGCGTGTCATACGGCTTGCCTGTTATCGAAACAAGTATATCATTCGGTCTTAAAACAGCAAAAGTGCGGTTGAGATGGTATGCGTACCAGATATGAAATTGTGACGTACAAGTGCGTCCTCCATAATATCCGCATATACTCTGTCAAGCGTATCTCTGCCCAAATCGTCATAACCGTAGCCTGTCGTAGCAACAAAGTGACTGTCAGATACACGATTGTCCGCAAACGCTTTCATAACTCTAAGCTGATTTATTTCACAAATATTCTCTATATGCTTAAACTGCGATACTCTCCTCCGCCTCACTTACCAATTTAAGCGTCTTGTCCGATATACCGAAATTATCTTTTATAAATTTATTCTTATCCATAAGTAAATATGTCCTTCAAAGCTTTATACTAACCTATTAATTATATCACTTATAATTTTTCCGTCAATCATTATTTATTGGTCTTGTAAAAATTGCACTAATATGGTATAATAAAAATATCTATATTAAGGAGTTGAAATTAATATGATTACTATAATAGCAAAATTCAACGTACTTAACGGCAGTGTTGACGAATTCAAAAATGTGCTGTCAATGTAGTGCGTGATACACGCAAGGAAAAAGGCAATCTTGCGTACAAGATATACCAAAGCAGAGAAGATGCAACAAAGTTTACATTCATCGAAGAATGGCTTAACGACACTGCAATAGAGCAGCACAACAATGCAAAGCATTTTCTTCAATTTCTTGAGGACATCAAACCGCTTACAGATGGTGACGTTCAAATCGAACAGCTTACAAAAGTACCGTCTGTATTTTGCTGATTGAGGGATTTATGGATATTTACGATAATAACATTAATGTACTTACAAATTATATAGCCGATGGCTCAAAAGGCTGTAATTCAAATGCAGTCGGAGTTGAGCTTGAGCATTTTGTAATTGACAAAAACGGCGATTGTGTACCGTATATCAACGGTGTTGAAAATATAATCGAACAGCTTGCTCAAAACTTCCCCAAACACGTTTACAGCGAGGGTTTTCTTATCGGTCTTTCGTGTGATAAATACAACATCACTCTTGAACCGGGCGCACAAATTGAAATCAGTATAAAACCGACTGAAAACATTTGTGAGATTGAAAATATTTACGGCGAATTTTATCGGTGATAAATCCCATACTTGATAAATATTCATACAGACTTACAACACTCGGTTATATGCCTAAAACAAAGCAAAGGATATATCGCTTATCCCGAAAAACGTTATGAATATATGAACAAATACTTTAAATCGGTTGGCACACGCGGAATAAATATGATGCGCGGTACCGCGTCTGCACAGGTATCTATTGACTTCGCCGATGAAAAAAGACTGCGTTCAAAAATTTAAAAACAAACATAATAAGCCCTATTCTTTCCTTATATGCGACAACGCACCTGTTTTTGAGGGCAAGCCGTTTTGGGAAATACGTTGAGAACATATATTTGGAATGATGTTGACAATGACCGTTGCGGTATTGTTCCGACAGTGCTTGACAGTGATTTTTCATTCAAGAAATATGCCGAATACATTTACAATTCACCGGCTATACTCACTGT
>SCPP01000400.1_pt1 | contig 19675 bp, 16 predicted proteins | sample 6106811 | NCBI WGS metagenome assembly SCPP01 (sample SAMN10720449, study PRJNA508395) | human gut metagenome | isolation source: Participant 2 stool, 15 month | host: Homo sapiens | collected 2018
GGTAACCCATTCAAAGCTGCCGCCGGTCATTTCTCTGCCATACTGATCGTAGCCGGCAGCGGTAAACTGATCTGCAAGAACCGCATTTTCATCCAGCCGCAGGACAAAACCGTCCTTCATGTCGGCGCGGATTGTCTTGAGGGTCGGCTGCTGCTCGATCTTAACAACGACATTCTTTGCAGTCTTGCCGGCAGAGGCAGAGGAGGCTTCCAGAATCACATCCGCATAGGAGGCATCCGGGACACTGCCAACCGCAACGAGCAGTTTTCCGTTTTCAATCGTGGCATTGGTCTGATTGGTGTCTGCCAGCGTCCACTCGATGTCCGACGGAATTCCACAGGGATTGCCGTGCTGATCGCGCGCCAGCAGCGGAATGCGGGACAGATCATACTCTGCGCCCTCTACTGCGGCGGGAGCGCCGTCATTATAATACAGCTCATTCAGATACGGCTTTGCCGTCACCTGTACGGGCAGCGGCTGTGCCGTCCGATAGACCGTTTCGCCCTGCTCGTCCTGTCCGACCGGATAATACAGGGTAACCGTATCCGTGCCGACTACAAGACCGGTGATTACGCTGCCGCTGATTTCGGCATAGCCCTTGTCCGTGGCAAGCCGCCACTCGAACAGGCCATCGTCAAGCGTCATGTCCTCGCCATACTGATCCTTGGCCTCCACATTGAGCGTGCTCAGGTCAAAGGTGTTCGCCGTATCATCATTATAGATGAGATTGGGAATCGTGCCGTTCACGGTCAGCGTATCGAGCTGCCGTTCGGGCAGAACCTGCAGCGGTACACGGTTGGATTCCGTGCCGTTCACTACGGCATAAACCTGATAGGTTCCCGGTGCGGTAAACTCGATGCTGCCCGTGGTTTCGTCAACCGTAATGTCATCGTTTGCTTCTGCATACCACTTGACCTTGCCGGTTACATCAAAATCGTTGCCGTCCTCGTCCAGAGCGGTCACAGTCAGTGCGGAAACATCGGCGGTATTGCTGCCGTCGTTGAAGTAGAACGGCTCAAAGCTGCCCTCTACCGTAACCGAGGAAAGCACAACGGGCAGGATGGTCAGTTCAATCAGCTCGCTGTTGAAATCATCCGTTGTTTCGATCGCATCCTTCGGCTGATAGCGCAGGAACAGCTGTGCTCCGTCATTCGGCTTGAGCGCATTGAGAACAGGGTAGCCATTGCGGTTTGTCGTGACCTCGGCGTACTCCGAAGCGTCGTTCAGACCTTCGTCCACAACCGTCCATTCGCCGCTCAGGCGGGGATTGAAGCCGTACCAGTCCACGTCGTGTTCATTCTTCGCCTCAACCTTGATGCTGTCCAGACGCAGGCTTTGCTGCTCGTACAGAGAAACCTGTTCGGTATCAGGCACCAGACGATCGAGTGCATAGATTGGGTACACCTTCTGCGGGGTGATGACGGTGTTCTTGGAGGTGTAGTGGAACGAACCGAAGTACGGTGCAACCGGCTGACCGGAGCGCAGCTGATTGGCTGCCGTCTTGAATTCGCCCTGATACAGGGTAATCATATCCAGATTGTCGGGGTCGTAGCCGGTGACAGTCCGGTTTTCGATGCGGGCATCCAGATCCTCGATTGCACTTCTGCCGTTCCGTCCGAAGGTATACTGCTTAAACTCCTGTCCTTTCCATCTATCTGCACTGGTGCCATTCACTTTGGTTACATGATAACCGGTAGCTGAGAGAATCATGGTCTTATATTTGATGTACACCGCGCCGGTATAGGGGATGGTCGTTTGCAGGTCGGTCACATCGACATTGATGTCAATGCCCGTATGTGCCGGCAGCGGTACGGAGATGGTATCCGTAATAGACTGTGCGTAGGACTCTTCCTTGCTGCTCTCGTAGGTCTTTTCCATGCCGTAGGAATAGGAAAAGCTCTGCTCGACCTTGGCAGTGGGCGAAAGCGCGGTCAGAACGGGCACGCTGAATTCAACGCCTACCGTGGTCTCCTCAGTCCAGTTCTGTGAATAGGTATTAGAGACTGTGGTCGAGGTAGTAGTGCTTTTTTCATAGGTATAGCTTTTTTCGACCGTGTTTTCAAAGTCATTGCGGTTTTCCGCCGTCACCTTGTAGCTGTCCGAGCTGCCGCCCAGATTAAACTGATAGCCCTTCTGCTCGAGCAACGCCGTTGTGTCATCCGTCTCGATGGAAGGCGTTTCAAACCGATTCGCAATGCCCTGAATTTCAAAGTCATAGAAAAGCTGAATATAGTAACCGTAACCGTCGCTTTCATAAGAGTGAGAGGTATCGCGGTTTTGCACTGCTTTTGTAGCAACATAGTAAACAGGAGTCTCTTCTTCCGGAAGGCTGTTCAAAACACCCGAGCCGTTCAGAACCGCGCTCTGGTCAACAACGCTGCTGACAGCATCCCGCAGACCCTTGGCTGTATACTGTACCTTTGCATAATCTGCCGCAGTAAAATCCGTATAAGACTCGTTATAGGAGTCCCACTCGTTAGCATTATAGTATGTTTTGGGCAGGACATTGTTCGCGATTGCCGCCCACTGCTCCGCAAATTTGGGATTCTGGATCATCTCCTGCAAAATCTGCTCCTGTGTGCCCGGCAGATTGTAAGTGTCCGAGGCATCAAAGATCTCCCAGTCGTTTTTTGCCGTCACGGCTGCCCCGGCTGTTGGGGGCAGCACTCCTATACACATCGCCACCGCCAGCAGGCCGCACAAACCTCGCCGTCGTATCATCTGCTTTTTACTCATACCATTTTCCTCCTTTTCTGTGTCAGTGTTCCTGCTCGGCCATGGAAAACAGCTCGTTATGACTCATTTCCACATCGCCGAAGCGGACAAAAATGCCGTTCGTCACCGCGCTGTTCCACACCTGCGGGTCGGAAAGTGACCGGAATCGGAATTTATCCAGATAGGGCTTCATATCCAGCAGCAGGCGGCTGCCGGAGATAAAATCGACCTGCAGAACGTGGTCGGTCAGCGGTTTGACTGACTGAATGTATTTCCGGTCCAAATGCGTACCTCCTCTCGCCTACACAAAATAAAAGGTTCACCGTACCTATAGGATACGGTGAACCATTCAAAAAAACCATTCACAAGTTGTTAGTTTTTATCCGCAAGCAGGTCGAGCAGCAGCTTGCGCTTTGCGCGCGGCTCTCCTGCTATCTGCAGTTTGGTGTAAATTTGATTCACATACTGCCGGATACTGCCCTCGGACAGATACAGCTTTTCCGCAATCTCGCGGTTGTTCAGCCGCTGTGCCATCAGCCGGACAATCTCATATTCCCGCTCGGTCAGCGCAGACAGGGCTTCCGGACGGTCAAATCCGGCCTTTCGCCGCTCTGCGGCTTCTCCTAGTTCGATGATCTGCGCAACCGTTCCGGTTTGCAGCCGCTCTGCCAGCAATGGCTTGAGATAACGATAATTCTCCGCAAACGGAATGAAAAGCCATCCGGTTCCGCGTCGGTCAGTGCCTGATCGAGCTGCGCCTGTCTCCGCATGCTTACCCAGCATTTCGCATACGCCGCTGCCGTCTGGATTCGGATATGCATCGCAACCAGTGCATAGTGCATGCCTTCGCACACAGCAAGCAGTCTTTCGCTCCGGCCAACGACACGGGCGTAGTCGCCCTGTGCCAGACCGACCTGATTTTCGATCATCTCGATCATCGGCTTGCCCGGTGCAAGTGTATGCACGGTTGAAAGCCTGTGCGCGCGGAAAACCTCCGGAATCTTGTCGGTTTTGCCAAGCAAAGCGTAATAATACGCCGCAATCGCGTTCCATAGGTTCAGCCAGGAAGCATTGTGCTGCCGCAGCAGCTCCGCGTGCCGCTCGGCAAGCGTGCAGTGATACTTCATCTCCGCAAACAGCGACAGCCGCCACGCCAGAAAATCACAGCACAGCGCCATATTGGCCTGCCCGTTGTCCTGAATCCGGGCGCACGCACTTTCGAGTTCGATATGTGCATCCGTCAAGCGTCCCTGCAGGAACGCCGCCTCGGCACGCATGATAGTCTCGGCACCCTGACCGTGATTGCCGGTGATTTTATAATAGTGCGGCATGCACTCGTCCATCTCGGCAAGCTCGCTCTGCAGCTCGCCCGGTGCGCGGTAAAACATCATCAGCACGGACGGCGAGCCGAAGGTCCAGCCGCCGCCGGACTGGATGCTGATCGCCTTCCGCGACATCTGCGCGCTGGCACTCCGGTGCAGGCGGCTCATGGCGCTGATATCGTTGTAGCAGAGGAAGCTCATGATCAGGTCGCATTCTCCCCGCAAATCACCTTTTTCCTGTGCGGAAAGCGCTGTATTTTCGGAAATCGCCGTCAGCAGCAGCTCCTTCAGCTCCAGCATTTTCGGGATATTGCGCCAGTTGAACATACTCCGCATCAGCACCAGAATCGCCAGCGGATGGCTTGCGAGCACAGCTGCCGGGCATTCGTCCAGTGCTGCCAGCACTGCCTTCGGGTGCAGCGAGGAAAGCAGAATGCCTGCATCCTTCTGCAGCGTGCGCAGCATCGCATCGTAATCGCCGTTTTGCCGGTACTCGGTCATGGCATGCAGATACAGCCGATGATCCTCATACCAGATGCCGAGCCGCCCGCGGTAGACGGTCTGCCGCTCCTTCGGCATGGACAGGAAGGTGTGCAGCGCGCATTCCTTCATCATGTGATGAAACCGGTAGGTCGCGCCGTCCGGCAGACGCTTGACAAACGCATTCTGCCCGGTCAGCGCGGCAAGCAGGTCCTCGGCGTGCGCGTCTGCCATGACGAACTGCGCCATTTCGACCGTAAATTCGTCGGCAAGTCCCATCACCGCAAGGAATTCCCGCTGTTTTTCGGGCAGCGGATCAATCATCGCAGCCGTAAAGATAGAGGAAATATCCGAATTCGGGTCCGGCAGCACACCGTGCTCGGAAAACATCCGCAGATTCAGATAAACCGCCGAAAACCAGCCCTCGCTGTAATACAGCAGCGTATCTATCTGCTCATCGGAAAGCGCGGTTCCGCACCGATTGGTATAGACCGCCAGCTCGGTATGGTTAAGCCTAAGCTGCGCCGTGCCGATCTGGTACACCTTTCCGCCCAGCCGGACAAGCTCTGCCGCCGGCAGAAACAGGTCACGGCTGGCTAAAATCAGATGAACATTGGGCGGCAGCCGTCCGGCCAGCGCACACAGGAATCCGGGTGCGCGCTTGTCGGTCAGCAGGTGAAAATCGTCAATAAAAATATAGCAGGACTTCTCACCGGTCAGCGAATGACACAGATCGTCGATCAGCAGTCCGCCGCTGGCTCCGTCGGTCGGACAGTCGTACTCCCGCAGAAAGGCAAAGCCTGCACGCGCAAAGGCGTCCTGCACACTTTTCCAGAAAATTGCAAGATTGCCCGAGTACACACTGATGCGCACAATGTACGGCGCTTCGGCTCCGGCACGTTCCGCAAGATACCACTCCACCGCCGTCGTTTTGCCGTAGCCCATGGGTGCAACCACGGTCGTCATGGCACAGCGCGAGATTGGCCGCAGGCTCTCCTGCAGCCGCTCGGATATGTAGATCGTGTTCAGATTCCATTTCGATTTTGGCATGGCGCGCACCTCCGAATACTGTAATGTGCTCTCCTGTCCGTTGTACTGTCTAAATTATACTGAATTTCAGAGCGGGTGTAAACCGTGTATGCTGTTAAGACAGTGCGTATATATGCCCTCAATTTGAGCGTCAAGCCGCTTTTCCAACCGGCAGTGTTACCAGAATAGTCGTTCCCGTATCTGCGCTCTGTTCAACGCGCACTGTGCCGCCATGCAGCCGGACAATCTCCTGCACGAGCGCCAGTCCCAGTCCCACGCCGCCCATTGCGCGGCTGCGCGACTTATCCACGCGGAAAAACGGCTGAAAGATGCTGTCTCGGTACTCCTCGGCAATGCCCGGGCCGGTATCCCGCACGCGGATTGCCGCCTGACCGCCTTCCCGCTCGACAGACACTTCCACCGAGCCGCCCGTGCGGTTGTACTTGATCGCGTTCTCTGTCAAATTGAACAGCAGCCGGTACAGCAGCACATCACTGCCGACAAGCTGCACGTTTTCGCCTGCCTGCGTCAGTGTAATACCGTTTTTCTGTGCCAGCGGTGTCAGATCGACCAGCACCTCCTCGACCATCGGTGCAAGGTCGATACGGTCGGTGCGCGGCACCGACCGCAGGTCGCTCATCTCAAGCAGAGTGCGCACAAGCGCACTCAGGCGCTCGACCTGCTCCTGCTGAAAATGCAGTAATTTTGCGGTTTCTTCGCTCATCTGCTGATGTTCCGCCGCAAAGAGCTCCAGCCTTGTCTGCATGAGCGCCAGCGGCGTGCGAAGCTCGTGCGCCGCATTGCCGGTGAACTGCCGCTGCGTGTCAAATGACTGCGCCAGACGGTCGAGCATGGCGTTGACCGACCGGCTCAGCTGCCGGAACTCGGCAGTCGTGTCCTCGGACAGGCGGGTGTCGGTCAGGCTTTCTTCGTTGATCTGTTCGGTCTGCTGTGCAAAATCGCCCAGCGGCTTGAGCGCCCGTCCGCTGACGAAATACGCGATGACAGCGCTCAGCAGTGTCACCAGCGCGGTGATGCACCAGCCCATGCGCTCGAAACGCACCTTTTCTGCACTCACCTGCTGAGAAAAGCCGCTGAAGAACGCCTGCATATTCTCTTGGGGTATCTCAATCGTCATTTCCTGCTGGTTTCCCGTTTTGTACTCCACCACAAAGCCGTTCAGCGCATCCATGCTGTCCGAGCCGGAGTAAAACAGCAGCAGATTCAGGCTCACGCACGCCGCCGCGATGAGCAGCGCAGTCAATATCGTGATGCGCCACTGCACAGAGATTCGTTTGCTCATTCGTCCGCTCCGATCTCGTAGCCCTGACCGATCTTATTGCGGATCGGGTCGTATCCCAGTGCCGCACGCAGCTTTTTTCGCAGCATGGAGATATGCACACGGATGGAGTTGCTGAAGCTGTCCACGCTGCTGTCCCACACATGCTCGATGAGTTCTTCCTGGCTGATGGGTCTGCCGCGGTTGAGCAGCAGATATTCCAGAATGCCGCTCTCCTTGCGCGTGAGCGACAGGGCCTGTCCGTTCGCCGCAGCGGCGCGGCTGCGTGTGTCAAATGTCAGCCCGCCGCACCGCAGGCAATCACATCCTGCTGGACGAACCGGCGGCGTGTCAGGCTGCGTACCCGCGCCTCCAACTCCTCCAGATGGAACGGCTTGGACAGATAATCGTTCGCACCGGCATCCAGTCCGTCCACCTTGTCGGAAATTTCGCTTCGCGCCGACAGGATGAGCACGCCGGTTTCCTGATCGTGCTCCCGCAGGGTTCGCAGAACGGTCATACCGTCCACCTTGGGCAGGTTAAGGTCGAGCAGCACCAGATCGTAGCGCTCCACCGCCAGCAGCTCGAGCGCCGCCTCCCCGTCAACACAGGTGTCCGCCTCATAACCGGACAGGCGCAGTTTTTTCGCAATATCTTCGCACAGATCGCGCTCGTCCTCTATCACCAAAAGCCGCATGAGCTTTCCTCCTTTGTGTTTTCATACCTTTATTATACCAGACAGGGATAAAATTTGTGTTAACGAAATCTGTTGCAAAAAATTTTTGTTTTTTAAGGCAATACCGCATAATTGAACAAGAGCGATTTGCGAGCAAATTTTGTGTACTAACGAGGCGCGGTTTTGCAGTAATACTTAATGTATTACTGTGAAATCGCAACAAAGTCAGGACACAAAATTTCCGCAAAGCGCCGCCGCTTTAATTGTGCGGTGTTGCCTTAAGCACCTTAACACAGATTTTATCTCCCGTGCGGTATACTGGTGTCAACAACTTCGAAAGGGGCATAACAATGCTGAAGCACAGAACCGCCGCCCAGCTCTTCCTGCTGGCAGTCGGCATTGCAATGATCGGGTTCGGCCTGTGGAGAGGCGAAGCCGATACGGTATTATCAAAGGCGATCCGCCTGTGTATGGAGTGTGTTGGGATTGGATAAGAGAAATATTCCGGTTTTAGCCCGCTTTCGCGGCTGGATACAGGCAGCAGCGGCTCTGCTGACCAATATCCACCTGCCGAATTTTTTGCAGGGCAAATTATATCAGGGCGGCGGCAAGGCGGTCTGCGTGCCCGGCCTGAACTGCTATTCCTGTCCCGGCGCGGCGGCGCGTGCCCGATCGGCGCCTTTCAGGCAGTCGTCGGCTCGTCGAAGTTCCGGTTTTCGTATTACATCACCGGTATCTTGATCCTGCTCGGCGTGCTGCTCGGACGGTTTATCTGCGGCTTTCTGTGCCCGTTCGGCTGGTTTCAGGAGCTACTGCACAAAATCCCCTCGCCTAAGCTGTCCACCAAAGGCTGAAGCCGCCCGCTATGTGAAATATGCGGTGCTGCTGATCATGGTGGTGCTGCTGCCCGTACTTGTCACAAACGAACTCGGCATGGGCGATCCGTTCTTCTGCAAGTACCTGTGTCCGCAGGGTGTGCTCGAGGGCGCGCTGCCGCTGGCGGCGGTCAACTCCGGCATCCGTGCCGCGCTCGGCGCACTGTTTACCTGGAAAGCAGCCGTTCTGCTGACCGTTATCGTGTGCAGCGTGCTGTTTTACCGTCCGTTCTGCAAGTGGCTGTGCCCGCTCGGCGCCTTTTACGCCCTGCTGAACCGCGTTTCACTGTTTCAGATGCAGGTGGATACGCATAAGTGCGTATCCTGCGGCGCATGTGCCAAAGCCTGCAAATGTGGACATCACCAAAAACCCAATCAATCATGCCGAGTGCATCCGCGCGGCATGATTGAAATGCCCGACCGATGCTATCTGCTACCGCTACGGTCTGGGCGATAAAACCCAAACGACTGACAAAGGAGAAACTATCTAATGAAAAAGAATCGACTGATCGCATTTGCCCTGTCCGTAAGCCTGCTGCTCGGCGCATCCGCCTGCGGCAAACCGGCAAAAACCGTCTCCGAGCTGATAGCGGAGGAAAACGCCATCCTCGACCAGCACCAGGAACTGTGGACAACGGCTCTGAATTCGCTCGACAAGGACAATCTGTCGCAGAGCACCCAGAGCACCAACTACGCTGATGTACTCGATCTTGCGATTAAAAACGTCAAGGACCAGCTCTCGGACGAGGACTACAAGACGCTGACCGACGATGCCGCCAAGGTCCGCAAGCTGGAGGACCAGCTGCAGGAACTTCCGCCGGAAACAGCAGAGGCAAACACCTCCTCGGCCGGTGATGCGTTCCCGTCCTTCGAGGGCAAGGACCTGGACGGCAACGCTGTGGACAGCAGCCTGTTCGCAGACAATGCGTTCACCGTCGTGAATTTCTGGTTCAGCGGCTGCAAGCCGTGCGTGGCTGAACTTGGTGATCTGGACAAGCTGAATCAGACTGTCAAGGCGCAGGGTGGCGAGGTTATCGGCATCAATACGGAAACGCTCGATGACAATGCGGATGCCATTGCTACCGCTAAACAGATTCTGCAGACCAAGGGAGCATCCTACCGCAACATTACCTTTGCATCCGGCAGCGAGGCAGGCAAGTTTGCACTGAACATCATGTCATTCCCGACCACCTATGTTATCGACCGTAACGGAAAAATCGTCGGTGAACCGGTACTCGGCGGCATCACAAACGAAAACAGCATGAAGCAGCTGCAGGAGAATATTGACACCGCGATTGCAAACGACGGAAAATAACACCCGAGTGTGATTGCCGCTGCAGATATATCAATTTCCAGCCGAGCGATAATTTGGAGCAAAGCGTCGTAGATGACGTGGAATATATCAGAAATCATCCGCTGGCGGCCTCCAATATTCCGATTTACGGTTATATTTTACGATGTAAAAACAGGCAGGCTGATCGAGGTTGAAAAGACAACGGAGATTGGCAGGACCAAGTAAACGCCAAAGAGAAAAGCCGCAGACTTTCGTCTGCGGCTTTTACGTGCCTGCGGAAATATCCACGAAGATATGCACAAACCTGTGGATAAATTTGAGGACGGAACTTTTCCTTGTTTCTCCTATATGGTATACTAAAATTATACAAGCGAAAATCGCAGGAAAAAGAGAAACACGAGGGATAAACATGGGACTGTTTTCAAAACCGGAGGTTGTGATTGCGAAAGAATCCAGCAACGCAAAGGAGTATCTGCGGCAGCTGGAGGAGCTGGCGGAAAAAGCAGCCGGAGAAAACGCGAAAAAAATCGCAAAAGAGATTGCCGTGGTGAAAGCCGGTATTATCGGTGAGGATAATATTCTGTTTGAGCTGAAAAACAGCGGTATGGATATGGTTGTGCTGCACGATTTGTATATTGAAAGCGTGTCCGGTGCCTCGGCACAGATTGACTTTCTGGTACTGACTCCAAAGATTAACTTTGTGTTAGAGTGCAAAAATCTGTTCGGCAATATCGAGATCAACAGTAAGGGCGATTTTATCCGCACAATTCGCTGCGGCGGTCGGTACTATAAAGAAGGAATTTATTCGCCGATTACGCAGAATCAGCGGCATTTGCAGGTGCTCAAGGAACGAAGGAGCGAAAATGACGGCAAAATCCTTGCCGCATGGAAGAATTACTTGTTTAAGGACTTTTTTAGGGGCTTAGTCGTGCTTGCCAACCCGAAAACTGTTGTCAACGACCGATATGCGAAGAAAGAGGTCAAGGAACAGGTCATTCGAGCAGACCAGTTGATTGAAACGATAAAACGGATGAATAAGGCGTCCAAGGAATCGGCTTCTTCTTTGAAAGATTTGAAGGAAATGGGTGAGCGGTATCTGCAGATGCACATTGAAAAGCCAATCACCTATATCGAAAAATTCAAGCAGGAGGAGCTGGAGGACCAGCCTGCCGCCGAGCGGCCTGCACCTGCGCCGTCGGAGGGAAAATGCTGTCCGAAGTGCGGCAAGCCGCTTGTCATGCGGGAGGCCAGACGCGGTGCGCATGTCGGCGAAAAATTCTGGGGCTGCACAGGATTTCCTCAATGTCATTTTATAAAGAAAATCGTGAAAACCGAAAACAAATAAACCGAAAAGCGGCATGACTTGCATCAAAGTCATGTCGCTTTATGGTTACTTAAAACACAAACGCCTCGCTCTGCTCGATCTCAATCCCGCAGTCCGCGATAACCGTCTGATACTGCGCGTAAACTTCGGCTTCCATGCGCCACGCGATGCCGCATCCGGCGGACAGTCTGCGCGGCACCGGCACCAGCCGACCGGCAATGCCATTCTGTTTGCAGAACGACTCCATCTCCATGGCGGCATCGGTGGTGTGGAAGGTGAGCACCTGATACGGCTTTTTTCTCGCATTACGCCTGAAAAACGATCTCGAAGCACCCGTCCGGACGCACGGTCGTCTGACCGGACTTGTTCTCATACTCGAGCATTTTCTCGATATTCTTGCGGGTGTGCGCCTCGTCACCGAACACACCGCATTTCCGTGCCTATCAAGGCCAGCCGGACCCGCTGACAGCGCTCCTGCACGAACCGTTCCTGCTGCGCGAGGACAACTCGGGCACCAAGCAGGAAACACTGTATTTCCTCCAGAATCACGATCTGTCGCTTGATGAACTGAATCATTGCCGTCATGGATGACGCGGCAGCGCTCAAGCGGTGCATCGCACTGGGCATGGGCATTTCCATTCTGTCGCGCGCAACTGTGCAGACCGATGCACAGCAGGGACGGCTACTGCTGTTCCCCCCTCGGACAGTCAGCGTTCCTGCGCCGGCTGTACATTGTGTATCCGTCCATACGACGTATGTCCGAGCAGGCTATTCACTTTCTGGATTTTATAAAAAGATATTATCGGATCAGATGACAGCCGTGCGTACCGACCGGTACACGGCAGTCCTATCCGCAAGGTCAAAACCGGCAAAGCGGATTCCTCAAATTTACCGGGTATGGTCTTGACAACCGGGACAATCTGCGAGAACATTATACCGATCGCACTTGCTATGCTCGTACTTTCTGATAAAAAGCCGGAAATTGTGGAGGAATATAATCATGTCAAAAGATGAATATTTGATTACCGATGCACCCCTGAAAGCGCTGACGGTTTTTGCAATGCCGATGATTCTCGGCAGCTTTTTTCAGCAGGTATACAATATGGCTGACTCCATTATCGTCGGTCAGTTTGTCGGCTCCTCCGCTCTTGCAGCGGTCGGCGCCTGTGCTGCCCTGACCAATGTTTTCATTTGTGTGGCGCTGGGTGCCGGTGTCGGTGCCGGCGTACTCGTAAGCCGTTATTTCGGCGCCAGAGAGTATGGCAAAATGAAAACCATTGTATCTACCTCCCTGATCAGCTTTTTACTTCTGAGTATCATCCTTGGCGTCTTTGGCTTTTGCTTTTCCCATGCGATGATGAGCGGATTACAGACCCCTGCCGATATTCTGAAGGAGGCAGTACTGTATCTGCGGGTCTATTTCGTAGGTTTTCCGTTTTTGTTCATGTACAATATTCTTTCTACCATGTTCACTTCCATTGGTGAATCAAAAATTCCGCTGGGACTGCTGATCTTTTCATCAATCCTGAATATTTTTATGGATCTTTGGATGGTAGCCGGACTTGGTCTCGGCGTGTTTGGTGCGGCTCTGGCAACGTTGATTGCACAGGGCATTTCGGCTGTGTTTTCACTTTTGATTTTCTTTTATCGGATGCGGCGGTATAAGAGCAGCTTTGTCTGGTTTGACGGACAGGAGCTGCGTTCGATGCTTCAGATTGCTGTTCCATCGGTTCTGCAGCAGTCTACCGTATCCATCGGTATGATGATTGTACAGGCGGTGGTAAATCCCTTCGGCACACAGGCACTCGCGGGATACGCGGCGACGATGCGTGTGGAAAATGTTTTTTCCCTGATTTTTGTATCCATCGGCAATGCGGTTTCGCCATTTGTTTCCCAGAATCTTGGCGCAAACAAAACCCAGCGCATCAAAAAAGGCTACCGCGCAGCATTGATACTGGATGTATGTTTTGCTGTTCTTGCCTTCCTTGTCATTGAAACGCTGCACACGCAGATTTCCTCGCTGTTCCTTGGAAAAGACGGAACCGCCCTGGCTTATCAGGTGTCCGGGGATTATATGAGATGGCTTGGTTACTTCTTTATCTTTATGGGAATCAAAATGGCAACCGACGGAGTTCTTCGCGGACTCGGAATCATGCGGCCGTTTCTCATTGCCAATATGGTAAACCTTGCGATTCGCCTGTCTGTGGCGTTGATCTGTGCTCCGCGCTTTGGTATTGCATTTGTCTGGCTTGCCGTGCCGGCAGGCTGGCTTGCCAACTTCCTGGTTTCCTATGCGGCACTCAGAAAATCCTGGCCGACTGAAAAAGTGGTGTCATCTCAGTAAATCCGGATTTACCGAAAATCTGAAATCCTTTGGAATGGCATCTGAAATAATTAACAGCGAAGTAAAAAAACATCCCGAGTCCTGTGCACAGTCCGGGATTGAACTGCCCCCCTCTGTCAGACCGTATATCATACTGTCTGACAGAGGGGGGGCTTTATTATGTTAAGAGGGAAACCGAAACTTACCCTCAACTCTTTACGCTTTGCACAGTCAGTCGATAATCTTAATGCTCTCAATAACCGGCTGATTTTCCGTCTTAACCGTACCGTTATCGTCCTCGACCGGCGTATTATCACAGATTTCATCCACAACATCCATGCCCTTGGTCACATAGCCGAAGCAGGCGTACTGACCGTCGAGATAGGTGCTGTCCTGCTGAACGATGAAGAACTGCGAGGATGCGCTGTCCGGGTCGCTTGAGCGTGCCATCGAAACCGCACCGCGCGTGTGCGACAGCTTGTTCTCCACGCCGTTCTCCGAAAACTCGCCCTTGATGGTATCCTCCGAGCCGCCGGTGCCGTTGCCCAGCGGGTCGCCGCCCTGCATCATAAAGCCGGTAATAATGCGGTGAAAGGTCAGTCCGTCGTAAAAACCGTCGTTTGCCAGGTCCATAAAGTTCTGAACCGAGATAGGCGCTGCATCGCCGTCCAGCTCGATGTCGATCGTGCCGTGGTCCTTGATGGTGATCTGTGCATGATGCTGACCGATGGGCTGTGCGGTCTCCTCAGCGGTCGTCTGCTGCGAGTTATCGCTCGTGTCGGTGGCATCATCCGTCGAGGTCTGCGCGCCTGATTTGCCGCCGCAGGCGAGTCAGAACCAGCATCGCCAGCAGGCCAAAAGCAAAATGTACGTTTTTCATGTGAAATTCTCCTTTTAGGCAATACTGCATCATTGAACAAGAGCGATTTGCGCGTAAATTTTGCGTTCTGATTAGGCGCGAGTTTGCAGCAATACTTGTGTATTGCAAAATCCGCAACGACATCAGAGCGTAAAATTTCCGCAAAGCGCCGCAGTTTTAATTGTGCGGTGTTGCCTTATATCGAACGGGTGGAATATGAAAATGTTCCCGCGGTACTCCCTATTATACGGTACTGAGAACGCGAAAACCAGTGTTTTCGGTGTCTGCAAAAAAATGCACCGCAGAATTGCGGTGCATTTTCTATCAAATAATACTGTATAGAGCCGATTCCTGCACAAACCGTGTAGTTCCGCGACAGGTCATAGCTTACTTCATAATGTCCTTGTCGTGGGCCGCCTTGGCAACCAGACCGGACAGCGCCAGCAGCGCGATCAGGTTCGGGAATACCATCAGGCCGTTGAACAGGTCGGACAGGTTCCATACCAGATCAACATGCAGTGCGGAGCCGATCACGATGCAGATAACAACGATAGCGGCGTAAACCTTAACAGCCTTGTGGCCGAACAGTGCCTTTACGTTCTGCTCACCGAAGAAATACCAGCCGATGATGGTAGAGAACGCGAAGAACAGCATGCAGATGGCAACAAAAGCCATGCCTGCCGAGCCAAGCGAAGCCTTGAAGGCCGCCTGTGCCAGCTCGGTGCCCTGCAGACCGTCCGGTGCACCCGGATTGAGCATGCCCGAGGTCAGGATGACCATAGCGGTCAGCGTCAGTACGATAAAGGTGTCGATAAATACGGAAACGATAGCAATTTCGCCCTGATCCTGCGGACGGTTTACCTTTGCGAGCGCATGTGCGTGCGGCGTAGAGCCCATGCCGGCCTCGTTCGAGAACAGACCGCGTGCAACGCCGTAGCGCATTGCCTGACGAACCGTGATGCCTGCAGCGCCGCCGAGGATAGCCTGCGGGTCAAATGCTGCAACAAAGATGGACTTGAATGCCGGAATGATCGCTGCATGATTGATGCACAGGATAACAACGCAGCCAGCCATGTAGAACAGCGCCATGATCGGAACGACCTTCTCGGTAACAGCCGCGATACGGCCTACGCCGCCGAGGAAGATGAACGCTGCAATGATCGCGCAGATGATGCCGACAACGATCATCGGTGCGCCGAACGCGGTGTTGAACGCGACGCTGATCGAGTTTGCCTGTACCATGTTGCCGGTAAAGCCCAGTGCAAAAATAATCGCAACCGAGAAGAAGCCGGCAAGGAACTTGCCGAATTTACCGGTAAAGCGTGCGCGGATGTAGTAGATCGGACCGCCGGTAACGTGGCCCTTGTCGTCCGTGGTCTTGTACTTCTGCGCGAGAACCGCCTCGCCGTAGATGGTGGACATGCCGAAGAATGCACTCAGCCACATCCAGAAAATCGCGCCCGGGCCGCCGGAATACAGTGCGGTAGCCGCGCCTGCGATGTTGCCGGTGCCGACCTGCGCCGCGATCGCGGTGGTCAGCGCCTGGAACGGACTCATGCCGTCCTTGCCCGCCTTCTCACCGTTGAGCGAGAAATGGCCGAACAGGTGCTTCCAGCCTGCGCCGAACTTACGCACCTGAATGAAGCGCGTGCGGATGGTAAACACGATGCCGGTTCCGACCAGAAGGTACAGCAGCAGGCCGTTCCACACGACGTTGCTGATTCGGCTTACCCAGTCTGCCAATACTTCCATTGTCATTTTACATACCCCTTCTTTGTTTTGCGGCAAACAAAAAGCCGAACCCAATCAGCATCGGGTTACGGCTCCAAAGAAACGGAAAGACAGCAAACAGACGGTACATCCTGCACCGTGAGAAAACATTTGCTGTGGTTCCGCGGAACTTATTTTTATATCCTAACGTCTATAAAAACAGGTTCATCTCTGTCCTTTTGCCTGAGAGATTGGCACGCAAACCCCTTTTGCGCGCGTTGCACCTTCGGCAGTCCCCTTGAGGAACGTTCTCCAGAGCCACATCCATTTACAGTCCTCATCCGGAAATCCGGACGCCTGAGAGTTTTGCTCCTTCGGCAAGTCTTTGACTTTTTCCTGCAAACTTCGTTTGTCGCGTATGTAGTTTATGGATTCAGTGTAACACCGTGACAACATTCTGTCAATGTCAATCAAGATATTCGTGAAAGTTTGTGAAAAACGGCGAATTTCTTGACAACCTATGCTATAATAGATAGGCTATACTGGTAGTATTATTGGTAAATCCAAGTAATCAACAGCATCCCTCGAAAGGAGGAACTTTACATGAATGATGCTTTGCAGCAGCTTCTCGACAGGCTGACGGCTCTGCTGGCGGAAAAACCGCTCATCGGGGCGTGGTACACAACCGTTGTGCGCTTCGTGTTCCCGCTGCTGGCGCTGATGATCCTTGTCGGTGCGATCCGCTCGCTGTGGAAGGTCAAGCACCCAGATGAGGTCTGGGGCTATCTGGTGCTGCGCAACGGCGTGCGCCTGCCCATCACCCACTGGGAGAACATCATCGGACGCGCCCCCAGCTGCGATGTGCAGCTGGAATATCCGTCGGTATCGCGTCAGCACGCCGCGCTCATCCGCGAGGATGACGGCAGCTGGACGATATACGACCTCGGTTCCAAGGGCGGCATCAAGGTAAACGACCTGCCGGTGGACGAGTATGCGCTCGTCGAGGACGGCGACACGGTCACCTTTGCGGGCATTCCCGCTATCATGGAACCCATTACCGCTGAGGAAAAGCGTGCACAGATGGTCGAGCGCCGCATTGAGGGCAAGCCTGCCGGCATGTGGGGTTCGCTCGTACTGCTGACGCTGTTCCAGATCCTCACCGGTCTGCAGCTCATTATCGCGCAGGGCGACAAGGCGACCACCACCATTCCGCTCACCTTTTTTGTCTTTACGGTAATCTGCTGGGCGTATTTCATCGTCATGCGCCTGTTCCGCCGCATCGGCTTTGAAATGGAGACGATAGCGTTCTTCCTATGTACGCTGTCACTCGCCGTCACCGGCTCGACCGTGCCGGACGAGCTGCCCAAGCAGCTGATTGCGATTTTGATGGGTCTTGCCATCTTTATCGTGCTCGGCTTCTTCCTGCGTGACCTGACCCGGGCGCAGAAGGTGCGCTGGTTCATGAGCGCAACGGCAGTCGGACTGCTGGCTATTACACTGCTGATCGGCTCGTCGCAGGGCGGCGCAAAGGCATGGCTGCGTCTCGGTCCTCTGTCTCTGCAGACCTCGGAAATTGCGAAAATCTGCTATATTTTCGCCGGTGCAGCAACGCTCGACCGCCTGTTCAACAAGCGCAACCTGTGGATGTTCATCGGCCTGACCGCCATCTGCGGCGGCTGTCTCGCGCTGCAGAACGACTTCGGCACCGCACTTGTGTTCTTCGTGACATTCCTTGTCATCGCGTACCTGCGTTCGGGCGATTTCGCCACCATCGGCCTTGTGTGCGCCGGCTGCTTCGGCGCCGGCATGGTCATGCTGACCATCAAGCCGCACGTTGCCGCACGATTTGCCTCCTGGGGACATATCTGGGAGGACGTGTACGACAAGGGCTTCCAGCAGACGCATACGCTGACCGCAGCCGCCTCCGGCGGCATGATCGGCGTCGGTGCCGGCAAGGGCTGGCTCTCGAATCTCCCTGCCGCGGATACCGACATCGTGTTCGGCATGCTTTGTGAGGAATGGGGTCTCGTCATTGCCGTGCTGACCATCCTGTGCATCATTACGCTGGCCGTGTTCGCTGTCCGCGCCTGCCGTGCCGGACGCTCCAGCTTTTACACCATCGCCGCATGCGCGGCCACCAGTCTGCTGGTGTTCCAGACCTGTCTGAACGTATTCGGTGCGGTCGATATTCTGCCGTTTACCGGCGTTACGCTGCCGTTCGTATCCAACGGCGGTTCGTCCATGCTGTCGGCATGGGGCATGCTCGCCTTTTTGAAGGCGACCGACACCCGACAGAATGCATCGTTCGCAGTTCGTCTGCCCAGCCGCCGCGAGCTTAGAGGGGAGGAGTAACCATGCGGAAAATCGAAAAACGCAGTATTTTCTGTCTGATCCTTGCCGCACTGCTCGGTCTGGGTCTGGCGTTCTTCTGCTTCCGGTTTGTTATGGACGGCGGCGACTGGGCCTCCTACCCGTACAACCGTCATCTCTATAACAACGCCGGTCAGCTGAAAGGCGGCACCATCCTCGACCGGGACGGCGATATGCTGTCTACGCTCGACGAGGACGGCAACCGCATCTACAACGATGACGCAACCGTCCGGCGCGCCACACTGCACGCCGTAGGCGACAAAAACGGCAATATCGGCGCGGGTGCGCTCACCTCGTTCGCGGATAAGCTGTCCGGCTACAATCTGCTCACCGGTGTATATTCTCCGCTCGGCACCGGCAACAGCCTGTATCTAACGATTGATGCCTATTTGAACAATGTCGCCTATCAGGCTTTGAACGGAATGAACGGAACGGTTGGCATTTATAACTATAAAACCGGCGAAATTTTGTGCATGGTGTCCACACCGACGTTCGATCCGGCCAATCCGCCGGACATTGCGGCGGACGATCCCGCGTGGGACGGCGTTTACGTCAACCGCTTGCTGTCCGCGAACTCGATTCCGGGCTCTATCTTCAAGGTTGTGACCATCAACGCCGCTATCGAGAACATCCCCGACCTGTTTCAGCGCAAGTGGACGTGCACCGGCTCGGTCAACATCGGCGGCGAGGAAGTCACCTGCCCGCACGCTCACGGCGAACAGGACATCGAGGAAGCGCTCGCCAACTCGTGCAACGGTGTGTTCGGTCAGCTGGCCGTCGAACTCGGCGGCGAAACCATGCAGAAATACGCGGATGCGGCAGGACTGACCAAGTCCATCAAGGTGGACGGCATACAGTCCTCGGTCGGCAAGTTTGATTTCTCGGGCAATGACAATCAGCTGGCGTGGTCGGGTGTCGGTCAGGGTCAGGATACCCTGTGTCCGATCAACATGCTCCAGTATATGGGCGCGATCGCCAACGGCGGCAAGGCTGCCGTGCCGCGTCTGATCGAAAAATCCACCACGGATTACGGCCTGCCGACCGGCATTTACTATCCGCACAAGTCGGCGCAGCTGATCGACGAAAAGACCGCGGGTACCATCGCGGATATGATGCACAACAACGTCATCGAAACCTACGGTCAGGATCGTTTCCCGGGCATGGATATCTGTGCCAAGTCGGGCACCGCCGAGGTCGGCGCGGACAAGTCACCGAACGCATGGTTCACCGGCTTCCTGCGCGACGAGGCCACGCCGTATGCTTTCATCGTTCTCGTCGAGAACGGCGGCGGCGGCTCGTCGGTTGCCGGTACGGTGGCTTCGCAGGTGCTGCAGGCTGCGGTAGAAAAAGCCTACTAATGCTGTCGCGGAACTACCGTTCCGCCGACAAGAGGAACGGACCGCAGGCCGTTCCAAAGTC
>SCPP01000070.1_pt1 | contig 19608 bp, 13 predicted proteins | sample 6106811 | NCBI WGS metagenome assembly SCPP01 (sample SAMN10720449, study PRJNA508395) | human gut metagenome | isolation source: Participant 2 stool, 15 month | host: Homo sapiens | collected 2018
CTTTATAATATAGGAGAAGTTGAAAAATCGCCATTACTGTTTGCCAATGTATACTGGTCTTGATACGGATAGTAGTTACGGTACAAACCACCTTGAACATCAAGTTATCATTACCTTGCAAACCATAGCTGATTTTAAATTTCAACATATCAATCCAAGACTGGTTTTCCAAGAATTTCTCTTTGCTTAATAACCATCCAGCTCCTACAGACCAGAAGTTACCCCAACGATTATCCGGGTGAAAACAAGAAGAAGCATCACGACGGAAAGAAGCTGAAACAAAATACCGTCCATCATAGTCATATTGTGCACGGAACAGCCATCCTTCTGTTTAATGAGAATATGAATTATTGCTCTGGTTCATAATACCATTGCCTAATTCAGGAACATTCGGATCATACAATTTCACGTTGTCCGTACAAATATTGATATTTATAGTCATAACTTTTCATGTCCGGCCAAAATATCCACATTATGAACATCATTAAATGTTTTGTTGTATGTCAATAAATACTGCTGATTTACACTAAATGTACGCTCACTAGATACACTGATCAAACCTCCGACTCCGCTAGTTTCAGAATGCTGTCCGTAGAAGGGGTTAACCATCTCTGTAGCACGCACATTATTTACATCAACACCTATATTCACTTTTGCCTTGATTCCATTCCAAATATCAATATCAGCAGACCATTTTCCACTAACCACATCACCCGAATATTTCATTTTATCCAGCATATAACTTGCCAACGGATTTGCATTAGGAATCGTATTACGGCTACCATTTGAATCTTGTCCTGGCTTTCCATAATCATAACGAAGGAAACCTCGATTATCTACCATAATATTACCCTGTGCATCACGAACATACATAGGATAAATGGCTCCCATAATATTTGATGCATAAAAGATGTTTGCATTTGATGTACCACCCTCAGTATCCTGTTCACGGCTATCATAATGAGTAAATGATACATTTCCTTCCATCTTCAACCAAGGCTTCACTTGATAGTCAGCTTTCAAACGTGCAGAATAACGTTGGAAACCAGAGTTAGGAACAATTCCCTTATCATCCAAATAGCCGGCCGACATATAATAATTCATTTTTTCAGTCGCACCGCTGATACTTAAATTATACTCTTGACGCAGGTTATTTTCAAAAATTTCATCCGACCAATTATCCGGAGTATAATAATATGTACCATCAGAATAACCTAATGTCGCATTAGGATTCAATTTGCCATCCATACCGATCAGTTGCTGTCCTTGAGGAATGGAATACACCTGATATCCCAAATATGTAGAAGAAAGCATCGCTTGATTAGCGTACGCATTAGCTTTAGCCAAATCTCCGGCTGCCGCATATCCTTTCAAATCGGCATTATAAATAGAAGAATAGTTTAATTCATAGAATGTAGCCGGATCCGTAATTGTTTCATAATTAGGTACTCCACGTTTATTCACACCCCATTTAGCGTCAAAAGTAACACGGGCTTCCCCACTCTTACCACGCTTGGTAGTAATCAAGATTACACCATTGGCACCACGTGCACCATACAGAGCGTTAGAAGCAGCATCTTTCAACACTGTCATTGATTCTATATCAGAAGTACTGATAGCAGAAATTTCACCATCATACGGAACTCCATCTACCACATACAAAGGCTTGTTACTAGCCGATATAGATCCAATACCACGAATACGCACTTCAGCATCTTTGCCCGGCTGACCATTATTACTCGTAGTTTGTACTCCGGCTACTTGACCCGCCAAAGCATTTGTCACATTTGAAGTTTGTCTCGTCGCTATTTTTTCATTTTTTATAGTAGCAGCCGAACCTGTAAATGCAGATTTTTTCGCTGTACCATAAGCCACCACCATTACCTCTTCAAGCTGTTCTGTATCAGACTTTAATACAATATTCAAGTTTGCTTTAACTGGCACTTCTTGTGTAGCCATTCCGATAAAGGAAACTACCAAAGTCTTTGCGGAACTAATTATTTATGTAAAGAACTGACAATCAACACAAAAGTATTTCTTCGCTTTGCCTGCTTTTCTACTATATAAATTGTTTGAGAAGTATAAAAAAAATAATTTTCTACCTTTATTCTACTGAAATAAGTAAACCAATTTATATAAATTCGCTAAATTTGCCATTGTTCTATTTATTTATGAAATGAAATTCCATTTTATTTTAATCAAATAAACATTACAATAGTCATATCACAATATTTATTACTGGAATAAAACGAATGCTTGAAACAAAAACTAATTGTAAGAAAAGCTTTTTATTATCATGAAAAAGACACTATCAAAGGTATTTCTTTAAACTTTATAGTGAAATATAATTGTAGCTATAATTATAAAGGAGGTGTGTCGTAATGCACGATGCACCTCTTTTTTTGTTCATCACTATACAAATCTGTTCACTTTCTTTAAGCTGCGATCTTTTGAAGATTTCTTTGATTTATGTGTTCCCAGCATCTAAAAACAGCAGTTGTAAGCTCATAAAACAGTCTAATCAGCCAGTTCATACCCTTTTTTGTCAGTTTTGCACACATCTTTTTTATATTGAAGGCAATGGCTAGGAAGGCAAAGTCCATGAAGACCTTGTCCTTTCCAAAATGTCGGAAACGTTTGTAGTTCATATTGTTTTTAATTTGTCCGAACACGGCTTCCGGTTCTATGCATCTCTGCCCTCTGTGTTTCAGTCCTTTCTCAGAGCAGAGCAGTTCTTTGGCTCTCCGCTTGTATTGTCTAAGCCTATGATTCAGTTCTATCGTCCTGTTTCCTTTGCTTTAAAACAGCGGCATCGCAGGGGACAGCCTTCACACCTGACAGCTCTGTACCGTGCATTTTCGTTGACATATCCGGATGCGGTTTTCACATTCCTGGTGCCTATCCTCCGCATCCTTTGCCCCATAGGGCAGATGCAGAAGTCATGTTCTTCATTGTAGTAGAAGTTTTCGGCCTTGAACGGGTCCGGTTTGAATCTCGGCCGCTGCTCCATGTGGAAATAGTTGTACTTTACGTAGGCTTCCATGCCGTTTTCGGACATGAAGCGGTAATTCTCTTCGGAGCCATAGCCGGAATCAGCAACCACCGTATGGGCCATCCGGTCATACCTGTTTGAAAAAGATTGCAGGAAAGGAATCAGGGTCAGTGTATCCGTAGGGTTCGGGAAGAGTGCAAAATCGGTGATGAACTGATTTTCGGTGCCGATTTGAAGGTTGTAACCGGGCTTCGTCTGTCCGTTGCGCATGGCATCCTCCTTCATTCTCATGAAAGTAGCGTCATTGTCCGTTTTGGAATAGGAATTCCTGTCCTGCAGCGTGTCCAGACGGTTGTCGTATTCCTGTAGCTTGTCCCTGTGCTCTTCCAACTCCTTCAGCTGTTTGCGTTTCTTTTTCAACGCAGTCTTTTCCTCTTTCGTGGAGGGTTCAGGAACCTGTTCGAGTGCTTGACGCAATTCTCCTGCCATTTCAGTCAGCATGGCCGGAGTGAACTCAATCTCCTCATTGCTTTCCGATGAGTTCTCCTGGGCGATGACATTGTCTATCTGCCCTAGCAGGATATGTATCTTCTTCATCAGGCGTTCACGGTTCCGCTCAACCGTTTTCCGCCAGACGAAAGTATACTTATTGGCTTTGGACTCAATCTTTGTCCCGTCAATGTATTCCACATTCAAGCTGATGAAGCCTTTGGAAGAGAGAAGGAGTACGGTTTGGGTAAACACCTCGTTGATTTCATTCTTCACCCGGTTGCGGAAACGGTTGATGGTGATGAAATCCGGTTTCTCATCCGGCCAGCCAGATATAATGGATGTCACGGTGAAGGAGCTTTCAATTTTCCGGCAGGAGTAGATGTTGTTCATATAGGCATACAGAATGACCTTGAGCATCATCCGTGGTGGTGCGCCCGCATTCCTTATACAGCTTTCTGAAACTTTCAAGATTCAAGCCCTCAACTAGGGCGTCAACCATGCGCACCGGATCGTTTTCTGCAATATCCTCATCAATTCTTTGAGGAAAAAGAACGGTTTGGTTGGGATTGTAAGAACGAAAATGTATCTTTGTCATAGTGAAATTCTTATTACCTAAAGATACAAAATCTTTAGGTAATAACAAAGCCCCAGCTTGTGAAAGTCGGGGCTTTGTGCGTAAAAAACAGAAGGTGTGCATTTTGACACACCTTCTTTATATAAAGTTAATATGAGAATTATTAAATATTAGGCATTGGATTATTATCCTCTTCGCCAATACCATTATTATCTTGAATTTCTTTTCTTGGAATCAAAATTCTAAAGATATCATCTTCAGCCGGAAAATCGTATTGTGCATCCAAATTGTGATTGGTTCCTTCATATTTACGAATAATAGGCTTCTTTAAGCGTTTCAAATCGAACCATGCAATGCCTTCACCCCAAAATTCGATACGACGCTGTAACCAACAGGCATCTTGTATTCCTTTTGCATCTGTTGCATCACATACATAATCCGGTTGACGGGTTTTCACAAATTCTTCTAATAATGATTTACCACCGGCAATATTACCTCCCATAGCCAAAGCTTCTGCTTCAATCAACCACATCTCTTCAGCACGCATATAACACAGATCGTTGCAATTATTACCTTCCAAATCATACCACATATACTTCAAATTAGCATATTTAGGTAAAGCTACACTTCCCATCGGCCCTCCTTCATAAGTAAAGTCCTTATCCGCAAACCATCCTTTACGAATATCATTGTCAGCTATTTTACTGTATAATTCAGAACTAATATTCTTGAACATTCCTCCAGCCATGACATAACCATAAGCGGTAGAACTGATGTGGGAGATAAAGTTAACAATACCTGTCTGAACAATCTCCGCATCCGTTGTAATATGTGAGGTAAACATCCAAGTATGATGTTTGTTCATATCGATATAACCCTCATCTATCAATTCAGCCTTATCGGCAGGTGCTCCATAAGAAGCACGAGCCTCTTTAGCATATTTGGCAGCATTAGTCCAATCTTCTTTTAACAGATACATACGTGCCAATAAACCAGAAATCACAGTTTGGTCGATATAAGTGCTGTTCAAACGTTGGTATGAAGATAAATCACTGTGTGCCTGCACTAAATCTTTTTCAATCAAATCATAAACCTCCTTTACACTTGCACGAGGATTATTGCTCAATACATCTGGCTCGGTAGTTTCTAGGACAATAGGTACCGCAGGAGCATTTTCATGACCTGCATAAGTATGCTGATACATCTGTACCAAAGTCAAATAAGCAAAAGCACGCATACCTAAAGCCTGTCCACGATCTTCTTTTTTAGAATCATCTGTAGTTGTTTTCAATACGTCATTAGCCGATTTTATTAATTTATACAAATAGTTCCAAAAATAGAACGTAGAAATATATTGGTATGCTCTAGAATTCTGATTAAATTGATAATCAGTATAATACCATCCATATTTAGAACTATACTGAATCATGTCCTGCCCCACAAATCCGAACATAACAAAATATGATGATAACCATAATCGTAATGTTGAGCTTCATCACCATATCCCATTGTATCAAATTTATACAAATAGGCATACATACCGTTCAAACCTGCCACCGGATCAACTTCATCCATCTGATCACTAGTAATGATATCACCAGATTCAGCCTCAAAAAAACTATCAGAACAACTGCTAAACAATCCTACCATGGCTGCAAAAGCCGTATATTTTAAAATTTTTTTCATGCTTTCTTGTTTTATCAATTAAAATTTCATTGTTATACCACCAGAAATACTACGCAATGCCGAATAATTATAATTTGATTCGCCATTCCAATTTGTACGAGGGTCATAACCTTTACGAGCAGAAAGTAGTGCTACATTGTCTGCCACAAAATATACTCTTAAGCTCTCGCAACCCAATTTTGCAATCCAATTCTTCGGCAATGTATAACCTACAGAAATATTTTGCAAACTTAAATACGAAGTTGAAGTCAAGAAACGGGTAGAAGTAGAATTGTTATTACTTTCTTTTGCATTTAATTTTGGCACATCAGTATATTTATTTTCCGGTGTCCAAGCATTTAAAATATCATTATGATAATTTGTTCCTGCACCCTGAGCGCTATTCATCAAAGTTGCATAGGTATAATCATAGCCTTGTCCTCCTAATTGATAAGTAAGTGCAATACTAAAATCGAATCCATAAGCATTTAATGAAGTACTAATACCACCATACAAATCAGGCAAGGCACAACCTGCTTTATAATCCGTCGCCTCGCTATATGTCTTAGTTGTTTCTTTAGTCGTATTTCCATTCTTATCAGTAACATCTTTATACCACATAGCCTTTCCGTCTTCCGGATCTACACCAGCCCATTCTTTTATATAATAGTCGTAGTACGAACCTCCTTCAACCATTTTGAAAATACCATTCCAAATACCGGACTCTCTTTTTTCTTCCGGTAAAGTCAAAATTTTGTTTTTATAGGTAGTTGCATTAACAGAAATATTCCAATTAATCTTACTTGTGCGAATAATGTCCCCACTTAATTCTACTTCAAATCCGGTATTGCGCATATCACCAATATTATCCGGATAAGAATTAGAACCGGTACTAGCTGCTAAAGGACGGTTAAACAACAAATCTTTTGCATAGCGGGAGAAAAATTCAAAGCCTCCACTCAAACGTCCGTTTAATACGCTAAATTCAATACCTGTATTAAAATTATAGTTAGTTTCCCACTTTAATTTATCATTACCCTTATATGTTTGAGTAATTGCGGGTTGTCCGTTATTGTTGCTCACACTGAATTGATCCATATAAGCATAACGGTTACGCACCCCATTCAACAACAAGTAGTCATTACCTTGCGAACCATAGCTAACTTTAAACTTTAAGTTATCTAACCATTCAACGTCCTTCAAAAAATTTTCCTCTTTCAGTCTCCAACTAGCACCTACAGACCAAAAATTCCCCCAACGATAATCTGGATGAAATACTGAAGAAGCATCACGACGATAACTTCCCGAGAAGTAATATCTATCCTTATAATTATATTCCACACGTCCCAAGAAACCTTCAGTAGTATATTCTGTCACATAAGAACCAGCTTGCGGATTACTCACTGCATGATTCAATGAAGTTGACCCCCACAAAGCAAAGTTATTTTTTGATCCGTATAAATAATCATACTTATTCTGATAAGTTTCATGTCCAAGCAGTACATTTACCGAATGCTCTCCAAAAGTACGTTCCCATGTAAGCAATTCCTGCAAATTAATAGTCATATTGCGAGTGCTATAATGAGCTGCAATACCGTTTTGTGCAGTAAACTGTCCGTATTCACCATTTTGAAATACCATTTGACGAGTATTATCGTTTTCTATTCCGGCACGGAAAGTAAATTTAAAATCTTTCAAAAAGGAAATTTCGGCAAACATGTTTCCGCTGAAATAATCTTTTCCATTTTTACGATCATCCAAACTCTGACTACCTAATGCGTTTGAATTTCCTGATACAGGACGCTGCATACCCGGAGTATCTCCATAATCATACACTATGCGACCATGACTATCATACATAAAATTACCATTTTCATCACGTTTGTAGATACGATAAATGGGAGCCATGGTACGTGATACGTAGAACATATTGGTGCCAGCAGTTTGGTCTTGTTCTTCTGTAGCTGAAGTGGCTACAGTAGAAGTATTGACATAAGCAAAATTACCACCCATCTTAATATTCTTGTTAAACTGGTGTTCCAAACGCAAACGGGCAGAGTAACGTGTAAAACCGGATTTTACAATATAACCTTCATCATCCAAATAACCAAATGACAAATAATAACTAGTCTTTTCATTAGCCCCGTTCATGTTTACGTTATATTCTTGTCGTAAACCGCTGTGAAACATTTCCTTTTCCCAATTATCCGCATATTTAATTCTAGCATTAGGATTAAATGTTCCATCCGGTAATACCACTTCGTTATTACCTACAGTCGTAACATTGTAACTCAAGCCACTACCACTGTCGGTAATCAAAGCGTTCGAAGCTAATTGTCCGGGATTAGCCTCGCCATTAGCCTCATACATTCCTTTCAACTCTCGCCAATATGTAGTATAATAAGTAGCAGGATCTCTCATTACATCATACTCAGGTACACCACGACTATTAGATCCCCATTTAGCATCAACGGTTATAGTAGCTTTACCTATTTTACCTCTTTTAGTAGTAATCAAGACAACACCATTAGCACCACGTGCACCATATAATGCATTGGCAGCAGCATCTTTTAATACAGTCATAGATTCAACATCTTGACTATTAATCATACTCAAATCTCCATCAAAAGGAGAACCGTCCACAACAATAAGAGGTTCACTGGAAGCGTTAATAGAACCAAGGCCACGTACACGAATACTTGTACCAGAACCAGGGGCACCTGAAGCTGTGGTAATTTGACTCCCGACACTGCACCCGCTAATGCTTTGGTCACATCAGACGTTTGCATTTTTCTATTTTGTCATTTTAACAACAGCAGCAGATCCCGTAAACGAAGACTTTTTGGCAGTACCGTACGCCACAACCATTACTTCCTCAAGCTGTTCTGTATCAGACTTTAATACAATATTCAAATTCGCTTTAATATTCACTTCTTGTGTAGCCATTCCGATAAAGGAAACCACCAAAGTCTTTGCGGAACTAACAAAATATATAAAGTGTTTATAATCAAAAGATTAAAATTTGTCGATTCTATTTATTAACTCTGCGGGAATTACTTTAAACAAAGTTATGATAACCTTTTTTCTACTTTTGTTCTACCTCAGAATTACTTTATACGATAAAAAAGTCTAATTGCGATAAATCTCATTATGATAATTGTATTGTAATAAGATTATAATCTTTTTCTTAAAAAAATGCATGAAATAATGAAAGAGGAGATCCAAATTGGAATTTAGAAATGGGAGAGAGCAAAAAACGTCTGTTACTTTGGACGAAATACTTAGCTATCTAGGAAAAGCAGACAAAATCTGCCTAGTGGCGATTGACTAATTTCAAGTTATTGCTCAAGATCCGATTCGAGAAAGAACGTTAAAGCCATTTTGAGCATCGATATATAACATTGTACAATGCCCATTTTATATATTTAGGTTCACAATGTCATATGACGGGAGAAATTTTTATAAGTCTTCCGGCTTTTTATCAAAGTACTATGATTTTGGATCAACAATCTATCAGACTGAAAGAATATACAAAATTTGTTACACACCATTTCCAGAAAAGCGGGAAGTACATTAATAAAAATGTTATATCTGAAATATATCAACTGTTTGACGGCATAATATGCTATATCCGGTCTATGATCGTTTTTTTGAGTTTTGGCTGGGAAGAACATTAAAAAACTGATGAAAGATTCCGTGTGTAATCAGAATTTGACTTCCCGTCAGGAATTACAATCAGTTCATAAGGATTGATGGTGGTTTGTTGTGTTCCTTCCAAATATGTAACTAAATATTTAACATATATGTCTTTACAGGCACATTTATATAGTAATCGAATTTGAGTTAACAGATGTTTATCGATAATTTCCAAAGACCGATTTACTATATAGATTTACCCAAGTATACATTATTTTGTATACTTGGGTAATAATCTATTGATAATTAAGGAGAAAGCTTCATCTTTTCCTCATATCTTAAATCTAAATTATTTAGCAGGTAGGTAAAGTATTTCTTTAAATTCACCAAAACCACCAACATTGGGTACATCATGCGACAGCTTCACAGTAATAACTCCGTCTTCCAAAGCACCTTTGCCTGAAACAAAAACTTCTCCATAGGATGCGTGCTTCCATGCCGGCTGAGATTCTACAGTGACCTCATTGGCTTCATTAACTTTGAAGACAATGTTATATCCTTTTTCATATAAGTTCATAGCTTTATACCATGATATCTGGTCTGCTTTTTGAACTTCTACTTCCCAAGTTGTAAAATCTTCCCCTTCCTCTGCCATAGCCGCAGATTTAAATGTTCCAGTTCCTAATGAAGAAAAAGTATAATCCCTATAAACAGTTATGACTTTATCCGAAGTCTGGTCTATCGTAACCATTTCCTCCGGCAAAGATATCTTGACTTTATAATTCTGTCCAGGAGTTATATCTCCAACTGTAACATGAATATTGGTCTTAAATTCCCCTGCTGCGAATGAAACCGAGGAAGGTACGGTAATGGAGGCAGGGAGTTCCTGCTCTTTATCACCGACAACTAATGTTGCTGATAAATTAATTGTAGTAGCTTCCGAAGATTTCGCGCGTAAGACTTCCACATCAAAACCCTCATATCCTGTGGAAGGAAAGGAAACCGATTGTGTACCTGTGGCGAATGTCACCCCCATTGTTGTGCCATTGTATATATCTCCTTCATTGTCGGTGTTGCACGATACAAAAAGAGTTGCAGTGGCAACAAACATGCCGATTATATATTTATTTACTTTCATAATTTACTTGCTTACAGATTAATACTATTTATGATCACCTATCGGATTCTGATATTTGCTAGGATCCATGTTCGGATTACCATCAAATTCCGTTTGAGGAATAGTTAATACCCATGCATACGACTCAGGATCTTCCGTATCTGTACCAGCAATTAAAGCACTGGATGGCCAGCCCATGTCTGCAGTACGTCTGAACCCTTGTTTCAGACGACGTATATCATAGATACGTCCAAATTCTCCCCAAAGTTCAATACGGCGTTGAATTATAATTTCTTCAAGTAAAGAACCGGTTTCATCCGAGGTGAGCTTACCTAATGCCGTTCCTGTTTTTTTGCAAGTGTAATCCTCATCACGTTTTTGCATTAAACTGTTCAACATCAGTCGTGCGCCTTTGTCATCATTTAAACGACAAGATGCTTCTGCTGCGGTTAAGAACATTTCCTCAATACGCATAAAAATATAGTCCCCTGTCCATTTCGCATAATCTTTAAACTTGAATTTTTCTTGTTGGTAACCATTCTTTTCATTATTCTCGTCTTGTGGATTCCACCATTTTTTGCGGACATCTTTTGTGCCTAGCTTTGCATAAAGCAGTTTGTTTATCTGTTTTCGAGCACTAGCTCCATATTTCCCTTGATCCGCATCCATGTGTGTAAAGAAACCTGCATACATTCCGGACTGGTCGGCTATGATTTCGGCCGCCCACATCACATTATTGGCAGTAGCATCATTCATTCCACCGGTTACCGCAGTTCCAGTGCCGACACTACACCCGCTTTTGCTTATTGCGGCATTCGCGGCATCCAAAGCGGTCTGCCAGTCTTCCATCACTAAAGCGACACGAGCCTTTATACCTGAGGCAACAGCCTCATTGATATGGCTGATATGTTTTCTTTTACCTGAGTTGCCTAGCATGGTAATTGCTTTGTCAAGATCCGAAGTGATTTGTTGATATACTTCTTCAACCGTTGCGCGCCCTTTACCTTCTGTTGCAATATCAGTCGGTTCTGTATAGAGTGGTACACAAGGTTCGCTTTCATGTCCTTTATAAGTGCGAGAAAACATTTGCGCCAGCATAAAATAACTGTAAGCACGTACAGCGTAGGCTTGTCCAAGCACATAATTCTTTTCGGTTTCACTTCCAGACATGGTTTCCTCTTCTGCCAAAATGTAATTGACATTAGAAATCCAAGTGTAATAGCCATTCCACATATCATAAGAACGCCATCCGGTAGAGGTATATCTTGATTTTACATTGTAAACGCAATCATACCAAAACCAGCCGCTACCTTGTCCGTTCATAATGCAATCTTCACCCATAACATCTGCCACCAGATTATAAGCTGTGATACCGAAGCATTGATGAGTGTTAGAGCTGTTTGAAACCCCTGCTGTATACATTGCTCGATATACACCATTCAATGATACTAATGCATTAGTTGCTGTTCCTAATAATTCGTTGCCAGAAACAGAAGATGAAGGACTGGTTTCCAAAGCATCCTCACTGCAAGCTACCACAGACATTGCAGCCATCCCGGCAAATATGTATTTAAATATTTTTTTCATACTTTCCTGTATTCTTTTAAATTGTTAGAAATTAATTTCAAAACCTACTGAATAAGTCTTGTTGGGAGCATAAGAATAGTCTGTTTCGCCCTTGAAGTTATACTGTGGGTCCATACCGTCCAAATGAGAAAATAAAGCGAGATTATCTACCGATCCGAATATGCGGACAGACTCTAGCCCGGCCTTCTTTAGCCATTGTTTGGGAATAGTGTAGCCCAAAGTGATATTTTGATAGCAAAGTATGAAGCATCAACTAAAAAACGGTCTGAAGTTGTGTAGGAACCTCCAATTTGAATACGAGGTACATCTGTGATGTCACCAGGTTGTTGCCAACGTCTCAAAGCATGTTTGTTCCATGTATTGCCTGCATACATAACCTCCATAGAACCAGCGTATAATGAATCATAAACTTTACCTCCTATAGAATATGTACCCAATATTGACAAATCGAAATTCTTGTAAGAGAAATCGGTATTGATACTACCATATAAATCAGGTATACGGCTGCCGGAATAATATTTGCTGTTCGCAGCTTTTTGATAGTCACTGCTGATATATTCGTTAGTGATGTTGCCATTATCATCCTTATCATATACCCAATAGAGCTGCGCTCCTGTTGCAGGATCCACACCGGCAGATTTAGCCATATAATATGTATTAATAGGCATTCCCTCTTTAATACTGAAAACTCCCTTGATAATTTCAGGAGATTCCCAGTCAGTTTCAGCACTTTATTGGTTACAGTAGAGCCCATCCAAGTTAAGTTCCATATAAAATCAGTGGTTTTGATAAGGGAACCACCTAAGCTAAATTCAAACCCGGTATTACGCATAGAACCGATATTCGCGTTGTATTCAGAGAATCCACTAGAAGTAGCCTTGGGGTATCCCAGCAACATATCCGTTGTTTTGCGGTTATAATATTCAGCACTGACGTTCAAGCGTCCGTCAAACATACTTGCCTCAATACCGACATTTAAATTACCGCTTTTTTCCCATGAAAGTTTTTTGTTTTCCAAAGCACCGATCAGGCCTCCTACTTGATTCGCATTCGGATATTCCAATGGATAGAGTCCTTGCCAAGGATAATAATCTGGTACATATCCTCCTTCAAGACTATCATATCTTAACAGATTATCATTACCTTGTTCACCATAACTGATTTTAGCTGATAAATTAGAAATCCAAGTCAAATTCTGCATAAACTTTTCTTGTGAAATTCTCCAGTTGGCACCGACAGACCAAGAAAGTACCCCAACGGTTATCTTTTTGGAAGCGTGAAGAACCGTCCGTACGGATAGAGGCTGAAAAATAATATTTTTCATTAAAGTTATAATTGAATCTCCCAAAGAAGGATTCCACACGATAATCTTCCGAATATGAATCCGCATTGTATAGATTTGTACCCGGACGCAATTCAAGAATACCATCTACTAAATTGGTTTTTCCGGCAGACAGAAATTCATATTTGTATGCATAAAATTCATGACCAACCAAAAGATCGATGTTATAAAAGTTAAAAGAACGCCCCCATGTCAGTAACTGGTTAAAAGTATAAGATTGGGTTCTTCTGTTATATTTCATCAACAAACCGCCGGCAGCTGCCTGATTACCATGGTGCATATTCATATATGATTTTTGAGATTTGTTCCGGTAGTCCAGACCAAAGTTCAAAGTCAGCTTAATACCTTTAGCCCATCCGGCATCTTCCGAATCTGAGCCGAATGCCAAAAATGTGCGCAAACCAGCTACATCTGTTTTTATATCAGCCTTGTCATCTACCAAACCGCCTACGGGATTGAAATCACTATACAGTGGGCGTTGTACACTACCGTCACCGTAGTCCAGTTGGCGATTTCCATCAGCATCTAATACATCTTTACCATCTTCTCCCTTTATATACACCGGGTAAATCGGAGCCATAAATTGTGCAGAGTACCATACATTTGAATTAGATGAACCTTCGTAATCACTAAAATTTTGTGTGGAATTGGAAAGTGACACATTCAATCCAGTCTTCATCCATTTATTCACTTCAGTGTTTATGTTTGCACGGGCATTATAACGTTGGAAACCGGTATTAATCAAGATGCCATCTTCATTTAAATATCCCAAAGAGAACATATATTTGGTCTTTTCTGTACCTCCATTAACAGACAACTGGTGTTCATGACGAAATGCATTGTCTCTTTGTATTGCATCCATCCAAGATTCATTCCATGCGGATGTAGCATCACCCTGCACTCTACCTGTTGCAGGATCTATAATTGTTCCCCATGTGTAATTTTTAAATGGATTATATTGTTCTCCACCTAAAACGCCACCTAAATCTGCTGATGCTTGTCTACCGGCAGCTTCCCAGTTATATCCATTGTCAAAGATATATCCGTTGCGTAAACCTTCATACGTTAACTGTACAAATTCTTTTTGGTCAACCATGTCATAGGCTTTCAAGGAACGTGAAGACCAACCTGCCGTAGAACGCCAAGATACCTTAGTCTTGCCTTCTTTTCCTTGTTTGGTAGTAATCATAATTACACCATTTGCACCACGGGCTCCATAAAGGGCTCCGGCTGAAGCATCTTTTAAAACTGTCATGCTTTCAATATCGGCAGGATTGATAGAACTCATATCCCCACTAAAAGGTATTCCGTCAACTACATACAAAGGATCTTGTGAGGCATTGATGGAACCGTAACCGCGAATCACGATCTTGGCAGCTTCGCCAGGTTGACCTGAGCCTGAAGTTGTTAACAGACCTGTAGTCTGTCCTTCCAATCCTTTAGTAACATTACTTATAGGACGTAATTCCAGTTTCTTATTATTAATAACGGATGCTGATCCTGTAAAGATTCCTTTTTTGCAGTGCCATATGCAACAACCATCACTTCTCCAAGCACTTTAGTATCAGATTTTAAAATGATGCTAACATTCTGTTTGATAGAAACCTCTTGACTAGCCATTCCGATAAAGGAAACTACCAAAGTCTTTGCGGAACTAAAATATACAAAAAAACATCTAGTAATCAAATATTTAGCATTCTGCTCTCTTGTAGATATACAATATTACATCTATTATAACAAACTATAAATCTACTTTATTCTACCTTAAACATAAAAAAGATGCCTAGTAATCTAAGCATCTTTTTTATTATAGACCTATTATTAGCTATTCGTTTTTATCAGTAATCTCACTATTGGCATTTAACTCCTTATCGGGGATTTGATAAATGAATAATTTACTACCTGCAGGGACTTCCTTTGGAGCAATCGCACTATGATTAATTGCATGTGTTCTATCCAAACTTTCATTACGACGTTTCATGTCAAATAAACGACGACCTTCACCCCACATTTCAATACGCTTTGAAGTTCAATTTCTTGTAAAGTGCATCACTTGTTGCGGATGTTTCATATTTTGGATTACGAGTTTTCATAATCGTAGTCAGCATTGTTTTGGCTTCATTTTCTTTCCCTGCCCTATATAATGCTTCTGCAGCTACAAAATACATTTCACCAGTACGCAAATAAATATAGTCAGAGCAAAAAGTATCACCTGTAGGAGTAAAACCAGGCGCGGTAGAACCTATATCAATAAATTTGCGCTGCACATATTGTCTTACTTTATAATGAGTATTTGTTTCTCCCAAATCAACTCCAAACCATTTTTTACGAATGTCATCATCTGAAATTTTTTCATACAAATCACTGGAAATCATTTTGTAATTTCCTAAATTACCACCGTATCCCGGGCCGTAAGGATCAACTTGACTCATGAATGAAGCGTAGAATGTATTTGTTTCACCATTAATATCAGCCCCCCATAACACTTCGCTCAAAGAAAGGTCATTAAAGCCGGAAAGTAATTCTTTTTCACTCATCAGTGAGCCACCTTCAATAGCCAATTTTGCGTATTTAGCAACTTCATTCCATTGATCGGGATAATCATTAACAAATGAAAGAATGTTTGCATAAATAGCAGCTGCTGCATATTCATTTAATTCATCTTTCTTGGCTATTCCTTTTCCTTTCAAATAATTATATCCTTTATCTATATCACTTAATATCTGTTCATAGACCTCACTTACAGGAACACGATTCAATTTGGTTTCAGATTCAGTATAAATAGGAATACCTAATTTATCTTTATTCCATTCATAAGGTTGCTGGTACATGTTTATTAACCAAAAATAGCAGTAAGCACGTATGGTGTAACTTTGTCCCAACATCTTCTCAACACTCTCATCACCGCTATCCGCCTGTTCTTTCAGACCGCTGATTACTTCATTTGCACCACTGATTACAGCATATAATTCTTGCCAATAAGTGGTCGTACGACGATAACTTGAAGCACGGTTGTCAAGCAGATAATCATATACGAAGAAGTGTGAGGTCATATATGCCATATCATCTCCCATCAAATCTGTAGCCAATTCAAATGCCTTTAATCCGAAATCATCATGACTTTGCTGTGCTTCCGGAGAAAACATATTTTTGTAATATCCTGTAATATATGCTTGAATAGCTGTAGGATCTTTATCAAGCAAATCTTTAATTTGGTCTTCTGATGCATTTTCTGAAGGTTCCTTGTCCAAAAAGTCATCGCTACAAGATCCCATCATAAACGCTGCAGCCAATATTGCTAAATATTTTGTATATTTCATAATTCTATTCTTTTAAAAGTTCAAATTAATGCCGAATGATAAAGTACGAATCGCAGAATAATTAGCAGCCGAATATCCATAAGCATATTGGCGTGGGTCCATACCTTTACGTTTAGAGAATAAAGCTACATTATCGGCAGATACGTAAATACGTGCACTGCTTGCTGATATTGCTTTCATCCATTCTTTCGGAAAAGTATATCCTAATGAAATGTTACGGATGTTAAAGAATGATGCATTTATCAAGAAACGTGAAGATTGGCTATTACTATTTTGTGCACCATCCATTATAGGCACATTGGTATTTTATTTTCCGGAGTCCAAGCATTCAAGATATCCTTGTGCCAGTTACTGCCAATATTGCTTCCCGCATGCATGAAAGAAGAATACATGCTGTCATATATCTTTCCACCAATTTGAAAGTTTGTAGCTATAGAAAGATCGATTCCTTTGTATGCAAAATCAGTTGAAAAACCTCCTTGGAAATCGGGCAAAGTAGAACCTAATTCATATTTGCTTGCCTGAGTATAGTCTTCGGTTACGGTCCTTCCAGTCACTTTGCCATTAGCATCTTTCTCATCCATATACCATTGTGCTGCTCCTGTTTCTGGATTAACACCTGCGTATTCATAGGTATAAAGATCATAAATAGACCCTCCTTCCATTAAGCGGAACAAAGAAGCAGTACCATGAATAATTCCATTCTCTCTTTTGTCTTCTGGAAGATTCAAAATCTTATTGCTATAATGTGTACCGTTAAAAGATAAATTCCATATAAAATCTTTTGTTTGAATTGGGGTGGCAGAAATAGTAAATTCAATCCCCTTATTCTGCATATCCAACAGGTTCATTGAACGTAAGAAATTCCAGAAGAAATAGGATAAGGCATATTGTACAACATATCCGAAGTCTTCTTCAAGAAATATTCAGTTTCTAGTTTCAAACGGTTATTAAGAAAAGCAGCTTCCAAACCGATATTTAAATTTTTGCTTTTTTCCCAAGTCAAATCTTTATTTCCACGATAAGTTTCGACTACAGAGAAATCTCCGTTATTATTGGTTACAGAATATTGCTTCAGATATGGTTGATAGACTACATAACCATTTATATCAAGAATTCCATCATTACCTTGTGTTCCATAACTTGCTTTTAGTTTAAGATTAGACAACCATTCCACATCTTTCAAAAACTCTTCCTGTGTTAATCTCCAAGAACCTCCGACAGACCAAAAAGTACCACGGCGGTGATCAGGATGGAATTTGGAAGATTCATCTGAACGAATACTTGCAGATAGATAATATTTGTTATCAAAATCATAGTTTACACGACCAAAGAAACTTTCCATACTATGTTCTTGTGTATATGAATTCATATCACTCATAGTTATGGCATTGTTGAACTCAGGATTTCCAATAGTATAAAAATTGTATTTATGAGTATACTGATATTTCAGTGTATATGAATAAGATTCGTGACCAGCCATTATGTCAATATTATGATGACCAAATGCTTTACTATAGGTTAAAAGTTGATTTGCTGTAAACGATTCAATACGTTGATTATATTTATAAGTACGACCATTCACATTAGCAGCATCCCCATATAACTGATTCATGTGATCTGTACGGATTTGATTCATTAAATCATAACCAATGTTAGCAGTCGCTTTTAAACCATCAATAATATTAATGTTAATAGTACCACGGCCATTAAAATTGTCATTCAAAGTCTGATGCACATCCAACCCAGAATTAGCTGCAACATTTTGATTACTGAAACCGCCCATACGTGTACTGTATGTACCATCACCAAAATCATAAACAGTGTTGCCTTCTTCGTCATATATGCGATTTCCGTTTTCGTCATACGCATATACAGGATAAATAGGAGCGATTTGCTGAGTGAACATAAAAGCATTAGAGTAATTAGACAAACTAGCATTTTGTGACTGGCCTTTTTTCCGCTCTTGCGTAAGCCAAATTACCATTGATATCAATAAACTTATTTACAGTATGATTAATATTGGCACGTGCTGAAATACGTTCAAAGTCAGTATGTCTTAAGATTCCTTCATCTTTCAAATATCCCAATGATAAAAAATGAGTTGTCTTAGCGTTACCACCTTGCAGGCTCAAATTATATTCCTGACGCATACCATTATGTAATGCGGCATCAGCCCAATCGTCATTATGGCGTAGAGCCGCAGAACTAACTACGCCATCTGCTGAAACCATGGCATTATTAGCTACACCGATGAATGGATTGTATCCAATGCTACCTATTAATTCTTCGGAAGCTTCTGCACCTGTAGATTGATTTTTTAAAGTATTCCAGGCTGTTAGTACGTATTCTCTTTGATCTTTCATGATATCATATTCTGGAACACCACGAGTATTTACTCCCCAGCGTGCATCAAGAGTAACTTTGGATTTATCTACCATACCTTTTTTAGTAGTAATCATCACAACACCATTTGCTGCGTGAGCCATAAAGGGCTGCAGATGCAGCATCTTTTAATATAGACATACTTTCAATATCGGCAGGATTTAATGCATTAACCGACTCTTCGTCATAAGGCATACCATCAACTACGTATAAAGGAGCCGATGATGCGCTAAAGAGCCAATACCACGGATTCTTATTTTAGCATTTTCTCCAGGCTGCCCACTGGTATTGATTACTTGTACACCTGCTGCTGCATTTCCAAGGCTTTAGATACTGAAGAAACCTGCATTTTTGCTATTTTTTCTCCACTAACAGCAGTCGCTGATCCTGTAAAAGATGACTTTTTCGCAGTACCATAAGCACAACCACTACATCGTCAAGCATCTCTGTATCATTTTAAAATGATGCTAACATTCTGTTTGATAAGAAACCTCTTGA
>SCPP01000494.1_pt1 | contig 19599 bp, 34 predicted proteins | sample 6106811 | NCBI WGS metagenome assembly SCPP01 (sample SAMN10720449, study PRJNA508395) | human gut metagenome | isolation source: Participant 2 stool, 15 month | host: Homo sapiens | collected 2018
TTGCCGATTCGGAATGCGAAGCATCGGCAAAATCCCATTACAGTGCACGGTCACTGCCATATCAATAAAACAATTGACAGGATGAAATTTTTGTTTCATGATGTTAGAATATTGATGTGATGACCGATGCTGCTACAGTGACGCATTGTAACTGTGAAGCTGCTGAACAGTTACGACGTATTTTATATTCAGGAGTGTATCCATGAAATCAATATCCATCTACGCACTGACAAGAAAACAGAATATCGCCTGTCTTTCCAGGCTGGAGCATCAGCTGTCGGGCAGGGAAAACCTTTAAAGATCCGACATGGGAACTGAACAGTATGCGGGCATTTGTGGATCACCTGAAGAACATATGCCGGAGGTGTACCGGCTCCGCTTCTTTATTCTTTCCAGATCCGCGTCTCGAAAAGAGTTTGACCTGCTCCAGGTGAAGGAAAACAGATCGTGAACATCGAGCTGGAAGAGCGGCGCTGTCTCCGGGGACGCGATCCGCAGCTGATCCAGAACCGTTATTACTTATCGGTGCTGGGGAGACCTGATCCGGTCCTATACCTATATCAGCAGTGAGGACCGTCTGGTCCGTCTGACGAATCATGATAACCTTGTGGATGCGGACTGGGACCGGCTATGTGAAGAGTTGAAGGAGCCGGGTAGGATGAGCCGGGAGATCTCGAAGACTGCTTCCGGGCAGAATGGTATCTGATCTCCCGCTGACACAGCCGGAGCGGTTTTGCAGAAGGAATATTTTCTGACGGCCCAGCAGCGGGATATTGAGCGGCAGATTTTAAAGAAAATCCGCGCGGAGCGAAGCGGATATTACTCATTTTCCGGACTTCCTGGACGGAAAGACGCTGCTTCTCTACGATATCGCGATGAAACTTTCCGGGCGTCAGAAGGTCTGCATGATCCACTGCGGTGACATCGGGAGAGGAGTGGAAGAAGCTTCATGAGAGACTCAGGCGAATTCTCTGGATGTCGGACCGGGAGATCACGGAGGAGACCGGTTTTGAGGATTATGGTGCTGTTTTGTTGATGAGGCGCATCTGCTGAGTGAGGAGCCCTGAAGCGGATCATACGGGCAGCAGGAACACGTCCGGTTATCTTTCCAGTGACTGCGAGGACCAGCCTCCCGGAAGAGGCGGACCGGAGTGCGAAGAATGAGCTGGAAAAACTTCCGGGGATCCAGCTTTTCCGACTGACAAACAGGATCCGGACAAATGTGGAGCTTTCCTCGTTTATCCAGAATCTGATGCACCTTCCGGACCGGAAGACCACCCGGCATTTCCCGAATGTCACAGTGCTGTATGCAAATGATGAGCGGGAAGCGGAAAATCTGATGTTGGATGCAGGGTAACACGGGTTTCAGATCCTTTCGCGACAGGAAGACAACGGGAAGACGATGGACCGGCTGGCGGTGCTATTGGATGAGAAGTATTATTACGATGAAAACAGGTATCTGCGATCGCAGGCTCATACGGTGCGCACTGTTTTACAGGCTAAACGGTGCGAAGGAGAAGCTGATGATCGTAGTGAAAGAAAATGCTCCGGTTTATGAGAGAGTATTGGAGTTGTTGTGAAGAGCATGGGAGAAGATAGTTGGGATATCAGCAGCCAGTTTCCGATAAAAAATTCTTGACAAATCCGTATGATATTGCTATCATTGCTTTAAACCATTGAAGAGGAAGTTGTACCAGAAAGAACAGTCTCCCAGAGAGTCCGGGGCGGTGGATCCGACAGAGTGTTGTGGTAGGGCCCTCAGAGGGCAAGGTGAAAAGAGGAACGGATCAAGAGGAATCTTTAGTAGCCGAGACGCAGGGTCAGCGTTACGAGACCAGGAATGTAATTGCATTCTGTAAAGAGTGGGTGCTTGGCACCAAACAAGGTGGTACCGCAGGTATATAACAGCCTGTCCTGAACGAAGTTCAGGGATGGGCTTTTTTGATAAAAAGATTTCCCGATCTTCTGAACTTGAAATGTCAGTCCTTTATGAAAGCCGGAAACCGGAGCGGTGAGAAATGCATCGTGGCATGCAGAAACGCATAGTCTCCCGGGAGACTTTCGTATATGACAAGAGTTATGTTACAGAAGAAAGGAAGGCAATCGTATGAGTGAGGAGAGAAAACTTCAGTTTCGGGGCGGAATCGGGATGTCGCTGATTCCAGTGGCAATTTATGTGTTCTTCTGTATGGTGCTGTTCATCGGCTTTAAGGCATTCAACATGGAAGCACTTGCAGTCGGAGGATTTTAGCCCTTTGATCGGCGGCGTTTTTTGTACCAGCTACAGTGATTTCTGGGAGAGTGCGATTCGGGGAATTTCGATCACGTCGGTATCGGTCGTTGTGATCCTGCTGCTCGTCGGCATGTTCAGCGCCCTGATCAAGCTGTGCGGTCTTTCCGGCGGATTCGTATGGATCGCGAATGCGGTTGGCATGAAGGGCGGCATCTTTGTTGCATTTACGTTTATTGCCGCCTGCATTGTTTCTACGGCGACTGGTTCCTCGATCGGAACCATGTTTATCGCGTTCCCGATCTTTTACCCGGCGGGGATCATGCTGGGTGCCAACGAGATGATGATGGCCGGCTGCATCGTATCCGGCGCGATCTTTGGAGATAACCTGGCTCCGATATCAGATACGACCATTGCTTCCGCATCCACTCAGCAGTTTAAAAACGGAAAGCCGGCCGATATCGGTGGTGTCGTGTCAAGCCGTATCAAGTATTCGCTGGTGGCAGGACTGATCACGATCGTGATCTTCGCGATTTTCGGCGGTGTTGGCGGTACTTATGAGGGAGGTTCCATCGATGCGGCGTCCAACCCGGTTTCGTTAGTCATGCTGATCCCGGTTGTCCTGATGCTGACGGTTTCGACAAAAACAAGAAATATCTATGAAGGCATCCTCGTTGGTCTTGCGACAGGAACGCTTGTCGGCCTTGCAGCGGGATTATTTACTCCGGCGCAGGTATTTTTCCAACGACGCGGCAAACAACGCCGCAGTCGGCTTCCTGGTTGACGGGATCAACAATATTTTACCAACCTGTGCGCTTGTCATCTCCGTATTCGGCATCATGGGAGTTTTAAGCGACGCAGGCATGCTGAACCTGATCGCCGAGAAGATCCTCGACAGTAAGATGGCAGGGACGGCAAGAGGTGCGGAGCTCGTCTGCATGATGGGGATCGCATTTACAACGATCTTACTTGGCGGTGTGACCAGTGCTTCCATTCTGACGTTTGGCCCGATTTTAAATAAGATCGGAGCGGCAAGAAATATTCATCCGTATCGCAGAGCAAACCTTTTAGACGGAACGGCAAACAGTCTTCCGGCCATCATTCCGTTTATGAGTGTGTTTGTATTTATCGGATCCGCATTGACAGGTCTTTCCCGGTCATCGTTGCGGGCGGAACGATCTACGGATTTGTCCTGTTCTTTGTATTCCTTGGAGCTGTCCTACGGGATGGGGATGCCAGAAAGAAGAATAGGGAGTGGTTTCCCGGATCTGATCATGAAAGCTCATGAAGTGTCAGGATGGCACAGACATTGGAACGAGTACACGAGAGAAAAGAGGTTATGGAAAATGGATGATACCTTTACATTATACGATCCTCAAGGTGGAAGTAGTCGCCGACCGGCCGATGGTGTGCAGCCACAAGGGAGATTATTTTCTAGTACAGGGGAAATCTGGTGTTCCCGAAGGATACATCCTTTTCCATGTATTCCCTGAGCGCCATCCTGCCGCTTCTTCCGGCAAAAGAACGGCCATTGACCCGAACGACTGGATGCTCTCCGACGCGGAGATCGCCTGCCCGGATCCGAACTGCGGGCGAGATTTAAGATCACAAGAGTCGGAAAGCGGATCCAGAGTCATGGGCAGTGCACGGTCGTGCCGCATGAGACCGGATGCGGGAAAATATCATGAGAATTAGATAATAAGGAGAATCGATCATGCAGAAAAAGCTCAGTTTAAAATGGATATACCTTCAACCGCGTCATCAATGGCTGCTGGCAGCTCTCCGCGGAGCATTGTCTCAGGGACATCTGGACTACGATGATGCCATTCGCGCGTTCCATGAGCTGGTGGAGCAGGATTTACGACGTTTGACTGTGCCGACATCTACATCGGGCGCTGAGGAGGTCCTCGGCCGCTTTGTGACAGAGTTAAAGGCGAGCGGACATTATCAGGAGGAGGATATTCAGATTCACACCAAATTTGTGCCGGACAAGGACGTTCTTCCGGTGATCAACATGGAGTACACGGAAGGAATCGTGGACCGCTCCTTAAAGAGAATGCACCGGGAGGCTGGATCTGGTTCAGTTCCATTGGTGGGATTTTGATGTTCCGGGTATGATGGAGACCGCCTTTGATCTGGTGAAGCTGCAGGAAGAAAGGAAAGATCCGCAACATCGGCATGTGCAACATGGACACTAATGCGTTAAAGCAGATGGTTGACGCCGGTATCCCGGTCGTATCCAACCAGGCGCAGTATTCCGTCTTTGACCGCCGTCCGGAACGCACACTTTCTGGATTACAGCGCGGAGCACGGCATCTACACATTCGCTTACGGCACACTGGCCGGTGGATTTCTGGCGGAGCGCTACATGGGAAAAGAATATGAGGCACCGGAAACCCGTTCCCAGGTGAAATACATGCAGATCATCGAGGATTCCCTCGGCTGGGACGGAATGCAGAAGCTTCCGGTCCTGAAAGCGATCGCAGACAACCACGGCGTCAGCATCGCCAACGGCAACCCAGTACATCTTAAACCAGAAGAGCGTCGGAGCCGTCAGTGGTCGGAACCAGAACTCCAAACAAGATCCAACATCCAGACACTGGAATTTGATCTGACCGCGGAGGAGATGAAGACGATCCGCGACTTTATCGATCAGTACCCGACTCCGAGGGAGAATGCTATGAGCTTGAGCGCACCTCTCCGAGATATAGGGATCATTCTGACGGACAGAAACCATGTGGATAAGTAAAATGACATGCAGGGATCATGGCAGGAGATTTCCAGAAAAGCAGGATCAGCGATGACAGAGAATCAGACTGCAAGAATGGTTCGACAGTTTTGTGAGAATATCAGAAAGTACGGAAGGACACCAGAGATGGTGTCCTGTTTCGTTACAGGACGCAGAAAACTGCTGCTTTTCATGGAAGGAATCTTTCTCCACATACCGAATTAGTAGGTATAATGGTAAAGGTTTCAGGGCAAAATCCGTCGAATGGTTGTTTTAACAGGAGATTGCCGGTAACATTGCAGGAAAGACAGGATTGGAGATAGAGATGTTAAATCAGTTCTCAAGAACACAGCCTTTTAGGAGCAGAATATGGACCGCCTTGCGGCGAAGGTTGCGATCTTCGGAATCGGCGGAGTCGGCGGATATGTGGCGGAGGCACTGGCGAGAAGCGGAGTCGGTTCCTTTGTGCTGGTGGACGACGATAAAGTCTGCCTGACCAATATCAACCGTCAGATCATCGCGACGAGAAAGACAGTTGGACAGTATAAGGCGGAAGTCATGCGCGACCGGATCCTGGATATCAATCCGATGCTCAGGTCGAGGTCAGAAAGTGCTTTATCTCCCGGAAAATGCGGATGAGTTCGACTTTACGGAATATTCCTATGTGGTCGATGCGGTGGACACGGTAACGGCAAAGATCGAGATCATCATGCGGGCGATCGACTGTAAAGTTCCGGTCATCAGCAGCATGGGCGCCGGAAACAAGCTGGATCCGACGCAGTTCCATGTGGCGGATATCTATAAGACGAGCATGCCCCTCGCGCGAAGGCGCCGCGAATTAAAGAAGCGCGGAGTGAAGAAGTTAAAAGTCGTTTACTCCACGGAGCAGCCGGTTGAGCAGCAGGAAGACATGAGCATCAGCTGCAGAAAGAACTGTATCTGTCCGCCGGGCGCGAAACATAAATGCACCGAGCGCCGTGCGATTCCGAGCAGCATCGCGTTCGTTCCGTCGGTTGCCGGACTGATCCTTGCAGGGGAGATCGTGAAAGACCTGACAGTGATGCCGCCGAAGAAGGTGGAAGAGCAGGGGCAGTGATCAATGCCAGGAGCGAATAAAAGATCATAAAGACATCACAAAACCGGAAATTGGAGTGGATTCCATTCGAACAAGGTTTTGTGATGTCTTTTTACTTTCAGGGATACAGAAAGAGCTGCCAATGGCAGCCCCCTCTGATTTCAGTTTTATAATCTTTCCAGGATCGCATCCACATACTCTTCGGTACTTGCTGTTCCGTGCAGGTCTTTTGTGAGGTGTTTTCCTTCTGCGAGAACTTCATCGACGGCTTTGCGGATCCGCGCTGCAGTCTCATTTTCCCCGAGGTACTCTAACATCATGCAGGCGGACCAGAGGAATGCAGTCGGGTTTGCAAGGTGCTTTCCGGCGATATCCGGCGCGGCCGTGTACAGCTTCAAACATGGCGTAATCGGCACCGATATTGCTGGATGGAACGAGTCCGAGACCGCCGATCAGACCGCTGCAGAGGTCGGAGAGGATGTCTCCGTACAGGTTCTGCATGACCATCACGTCAAACTGGTTCGGGTTCATCACGAGCTGCATGCAGGTGTTGTCGATGATCTTGTCATCGCTCTCGATCTCCGGATATTCTTTCGCGATCTCCTTGAAAATGGATAAGAACATGCCGTCGGACATCTTTAAGATGTTTGCCTTGTGGACGCAGGTCACTTTTCTGCGGCCGTTTTTCTTTGCATACTCGAATGCGTCACGGATGATGCGCTCACTCGCTTTCGTGTAACGATCTTGATCGCATGGACGGTGTCCGGATCGATCTGCTCTTCGACGCCGACGTAGAGGCCTTCCGTATTTTCACGGAAAATGACGATATCCACATTTTTGAACGGTGTTTTTACGGCATCGTTGGATCTTACCGGGCGGATGTTTGCGTAAAGATCATATTTTCCGCGGAGTGTTACATTCAGGGAGCGGAATCCTTTCCGACCGGGGTCGTGATCGGGATTTTAACAGCACTTTGTCCGCTCAAAGATGCGTAGGCTTCCTCCGGGATCAGTGCGCCGTTGCGTTTCCATTCGTCCTCCGACGTTGTAGATTTCATATTCGAGAGGTGCGTTCGCTGCCTTTAAGATCTTTAACACATTGTCAACAAGTTCCGGGCCGATTCCGTCACCGCGGAATACTGTAATTTTGTGATTCATATGATGATTCTCCTTTTGAATGATTTGATTTGATCCACAGTACAAATGTCACGATCAGGTTATAGACTGCACAGCAGATCACACTGATCGGAACGGCAACAAAAGAAGCCGGTTAAACAGATGGTTGCGGTCTTCCTCGTTTCCGCAGGAACCAAGAATCAGGCTGCCGCCGGATGAGAACGGGCTGATCGCACTGCTCTGTGCACCAAGAATCGTGCAGGCAAAGAGCGGCCGGGTTCAGTCCGGTTGCAGCGGCGAGTCCTGGATCAGCGGAATAATGCCGGTGCAACAACGCCGGTCGTGGAACTGAAGAAGCTCATAAACGCACCGACGAAGCTGAATGCCAGTGGGATCAGGGCAGCCGGTACATTGGATCCGATCCATGCGGACAGGGCATCGATCGTGCCAGCTTTTACAGCGACCGCGATCAGCATGCCGGCTCCGGCAATCATGAGGATGGTGTTCCACGGAACACGTGCGATAACTTCCTTCTGCGGTGCCAGATCAAAGAGCAGTGCAATGATGGTAAAGCAGAAAGCAACGAGACCGACATCAACTTTCCTGCAATCGTTCCGATCAGGGCATTGTCCGGAAGCGAGCTTTAAAGAGTGGGAAGATCAGGACGATCACCATCATCAGCAGCATCAAGTATAAAGTCAGCTTCTGCTTCCTGTCAAACGGTTCCGGCCTGGAGAAAGTAACTCCTTTGCCGATGCCGCGGTTGCTCTTAAAACCGAAGCGGAAGATCGCGATCAGGATCAGGAGAAGATGATGGCGAATCAAAATCTTCATTTCATCTACAAAGGAATTCGTTGTTCAAATGCCGGTTCTGCTTCATAAGCAGTATCAATCAGACCGCGGAATACGACGCGCGAAGCTGTGGGGAAATTTCCGCCAGCCAGTGCGCCGCAGTTGATAGCCACCGCGCCGGTCAGCTTGTCCATTTTTGCTTCCTCGCAGATCAGGATCGTGATCGGGCCAGAAATGCGAGAACAGTAAAGTAGGCAGCTCCATTACCGAGAACAACTGCTACAAAGAAGAGGGCAAACGGCAGCATGCCCGGAAACGGCGGCACATATAGAGAAGACTGGCCGACATTTTTTCAAGGGTTCCATTCACAGCTGCAAAGTTGTAAAAAACAGGGAGACGGACAGAATTACAAACATCGTGCTGACCGGCCAGAAACTAATCAGCTCTTTTGGCAGATCCCCATACCGAAACATCCGATCAGGTAAGCGAACGCGATACAGAAGAATCCGGTATTGATCTTTGTCTTGTAGCCAAGAACGACGGCAACTGCGATGGATGCGACCAGAATGATACTTAACATGCGGATTCCTCCTGTTCGTTGATGCCGAGCAGGGATGCCGGGATCGTGAGTCATATGGTAAACATGTTCTTCCGAATTCCGTGATCGACCAGATACTGCATGTATTCCGCAAGTGCGAGTTCCCAGTGCGGATTTTCCGTCTGTCCGCCGTCGGTGTCGACCATGACATTTCGGTAGCCGACTTCTTTGATGATCTCCAGATTGTCTGCGAGACTTATATTTTCCGCCGCCCATGTTCTGTGCGTAACAGCGCTCCAGGATGACGTTGTAATCCTTCACGAGGCGGAGCTGGTCTTCATGGCTCATTCCACGATCCACCACTCCGGATGGGTGATCACGATATTTTGACTCCGAGGTCGCGGGCTGCCTCGACGACGGTAAAGATCTCATCAGGTGCGATATGGGCAGTTCAAAGGACTGTTGTGATCGCGGACGTTCCAGTACAGAGCGCAGTTCCGGAACGATCTTTCCGTCTTTACGACTTCACGCACTGGCTCAGATCCTGGCCCATTTTCTGCATGTGATTTTGCGGACTGTGTCGGGGAGCCAGACAACTTTGCTCCAAGACGAAGTGCGGTATCGACGGCTTTCGGATTGATCCGCCTACAACGCGGTTTAATGTGATGCTTCCGTACATGGTGAAGTTGTTCGTGTTTCCATGTACGATCTCGTTGTGACGGTTGCAGAGATATGCGCGGTCCATGGTTGTCCCCTGATGTGTCTTGATGACGATGGCACGCGCCGACGCGGATCGCTGCTTCCATGAGTTCGAAGTCATCGTATGCGCGAAGGCGCAGATCCGATTCGTATGGACATGCATGTCGATCACGCCTTGCATGAGATCCTGTTTCATTCAAATTCCCTCCTGTGTGTTTTTGCTGTCCAGAGACAGTGATTTTGCTATGGTTATATTTTATACTAGTCTTGATATAGGGAAAGTCACAATTTACGATACCAGGTATCGGTAATTCCGATATCTGACGGAGGTGTTTTATGGACTTAAAGAGCTGGATTACATTGTAACCGTTGCCGATGAGGGGAGCATTTCCCGGGCGGCGGAAAAATTGTTTATGGCGCAGTCAAGTCTCAGTCAGGCTGTCCGTCTGATCGAACAGGATCTCGGTACATCTGTTTTGTCCGCACTGCCAGAGGAGTCCGCCTGACGGCTGCCGGGGGAGGCGTTTATTTCTCATGCCAGACAGATCCTGCAGCAGTACCGGGAAGCGCGCAGTGAGGCTTCTGATATCGAAAAGCTTAAAAGGCGGGACGATCTTTGGGATCAGCACCTACCGGGGAACGTATCTGCTGCCGCCGGTCCTGAAAAATTTCACGAGCGTTATCAAAGGTGCATGTGGAGATCAGCGGATGGACAGTATTGATCTGGAAAACCAGATCCTGGAGGGAATCCTGGATCTCGCACTGATCGCAGCACCTCCGGTCCGGATCAAGCATGGATTCGAGGAACTGATGAGGGATGAGATCATGCTCGTCACTACGAAAGAGCATCCTGTCATGAAAAATATGCACACGAATGCGAGAATGATCCGGAAGAACTGTGGATCGATCTGAAGGATACCGCCCCGTATGAATATATTTTAGGTCCGCCGAACACGGTACTCGGCCGGACGGCACGCCATTCTCTGCGGAAGCAGGTGTGGAACCTCTCGGACTCGATACATACCTTTCCGCGGCGTTTGCGGCAGCTGTTGCGCGGGAAGGTGTTGCGCTGGCCTTTACCTACCGGTCCTGCCGGATCATGCGGGATGGATTCCGGTATCTGCGGATCGGAAAGAGGGATTTTCCTGGACCTTGCACTGGTCTGGCCTGCAGGAAAATACCGGTCCAGGGCGGCAAAGCGCTCGCGGATCTGCTCCATGAGATGGCACCGGAACTGCTTCACCGATAAGGATTTGACAGAACACACTTGTATGTGTATAATAGAAATCAATGCATGACAATTTAACAGACTGGCGCGTCGTGGTGGTGAAGCTTTTTGTCGGTGCCGGTCTGGAACGACGGCTGTAAGAGGGGAAATGACAGAACAGCCGGAAAGATCGATCTGAAAAGAAAGAAAATTATGGTGTTAGCAGTCATCGAAGCGGTGTACCGCTTCCTGTGGGAGATCTGTTCACGATCCCGATCGGCAACGGAAATGGGATCGGAATCCCTCTTCCGTGTTGCTTTGATCCCAACGGGGATCTATTTTACGATCCGGACGAAATTCCTTCCGGTCCGGCTGTTTCCGGATATGATCCGGGCGCTGGGCGGAAAAAGAAGGAAGAAGGCGGTCTGTCACCGGTGCAGACCTTGTTTGTGTCGACAGCGACCCGTGAATGGGGAATCTCGTCGGAGTTGTCGCTGCGATCTCTGCGGGCGGTGCGGGAGCCGTGTTCTGGATGGGATCTCGGCGATCTTGGTTCCTCCACGGCATTTGTGGAGGCAGCCTGGCGCATCTATACAAAGAAAAAGATCCGCTCTACGGCGGATATCACGGCGGTCGGCTTATTATATCCACAGCTATGCGGAGCGCGTGAGAAAAAGTTGAAACACTCCGTCGTTGCCGTTTTGTTTGCGCTGTCCGGTCTGATCTGCTGGGGGGATCAGCCAGGTCATCAGCAATTCGGTGGCATCGGCATTTAAAAATGCATTTGGAATCTCACCAATGATCACGACGGTCATTCTTGTTGTGCTCTCGGCGGTGATCGTCTTAAGAAAAATGCAACGGTCCGCGCGCTGGATGTGATCGTTCCGATCATGGCGGGATGTTATTTTGTGATCACCCTGTTCATCATCGCGACGCATCTCGGAAGCGTTCCGGGCGTTTTCAAGAGGATTTTGAGGAGGCATTCGGACTCCGCCAGATCGCAGCGGGCGGTTTTGGCGCGGTTCTTATGAACGGGGTCAAGCGCGGCCTGTTTTCCAATGAAGCCGGTTCCGGCTCCGCACCGTGTGCAGCGGCAGCGGCGGAGGAGAGTGACCCGGTAAAGGTCGGACTTGTCCAGGCACTAGGCGTATTTATCGATACGATCGTGATCTGCAGCTGCACGGCGATGATCATGCTGCTTGTCCCGGAGGAACTGACGATGGGACTCGCAGGAATGGACCTTCTCAGAAAGTCATGAGCTACTATATGGGCGAGTTCGGCGTGGTCTTTATCGCCATCACGCTGGCATTGTTCAGTTTCTCGACATTCCTCGGAATCCTGTTCTATGCGCGTTCCAACGTGGCATACCTCTTTGGAAACCGCTGGTGCTATCAGACTCTTTATAAGATCTTCGCCCTGATCATGCTGTTTGTCGGCGGTCTTCAGGCCTACACAGTCGTCTGGGACCTCGGCGATGTCGGCGTCGGACTAATGACCGTGTTCAACCTCATGGTACTGTTCCCACTGTCGGGGGCGCTGCGGGCGTTGAGGAGTATGAAGAGAAAAGATGAAGTGAAATGCTGGAAAAGAATAGAAAAGCGGCAGAAATCTGAAAACTGTGAGCGGAGGAACGGGACAGTTCCATGATCGCATAAAAGATCCGTCAGGATACCGGGGAAGAAATTTTCGGTATTCTGGCGGATCTTGTTTGATCATCATCGGAAACACCGCCTCGATCGTCAGCGACTTCCCATCCTTCGTGGACGCCTGGATCTTTCCGCGGTGCGTGTTCACGATGGCTTTTGCGATCGCGAGACCGATCCCGTAGCCGCCGGTCGCGGAATTCCTCGATCGGTCGGAGCGGTAGAAACGGTCAAAAGGTGCGGGAGCTCAGCAGGATCGACCTCAGATGCCGTGTTGAAACTGTGAGAACCGACATGCTGGAGCTGATGAAGAAATTTCCGGACGATCAGAGGTCCGGATTCCACGCGGTCCAGTATATCTGTTCCAGGATCAAATCGCCGGAGAGCATGATGGAGAGTTAAAGAGGGAAAGCGCTGCCGGAGACACTGGAGTCGGCACTCTGTGAAGTCCATGATGCGGTGGGAGTCCGGGTCATATGTTCCTTTGCGGATGATGTGTTCCGGTGGAAAAATGGCTGAAAAGTCAGGAAAACTATGAACTGGTCAAAGAAAAGGACTACATTTCATATCCGCCAAATGGGTATCGCGGGATCCATCTGATCCTTCGAGGAATGACCGGAAAAACGGCGGGAACTTATGTGGAGATCCAGCTCCGGACGATCGCGATGGATTTCTGGGCGAGCCTGGAACACCAGCTGAAATATAAAAAGGAGATCGGACATGCGGCGATGATGAGCGGGGAATTAAAGCAGTGCGCGGATGATATCGCGTCCGTAGATCTTTCGATGCAGACGATCCGCGATATCATCGAGGCGGAAGAGTGAAAAGCTCTCAGCCGCGGATCCGCGCATGGATCCCGGAAGTGAGATTCGGGTGTTTCAGACCGCAGATCCGCTGTTTCGGGCTGCCGCCGATGAAGACGCGTTTCCAGACATCCTGGTCCAGTTCATCGTCATGGACATACACTTCGATATCGGTCATCGGCGGGAGCGGAGTTCCGCCAAAGTGAAGCTGCCGGATGGATCCTGGATCAGGATCCCCTCTTTCACGACGTCTTTCTGCATATAAGAAGCGGCAAACTGAGCGGAGGAGATGTGTGATGAGTTCCAGCATCAGGTCGATCTTCAGGCTTTCCTCGGCGGACATTTCCTGTTTATTCAGAGCGCTGTGTAGTACGGATTCATATTTTTCGAGAAAATTTCCGCATGCGGATTCCAGCGTGGAGATCCTGCTTCAGTTCGTTTGTGATTTCCATAAAGACATCCTCCTTTAAATATATTTGGGAATTGAGAAACCTGCTCCGGAGCAGGATTATTTTTCATGATGATAATCCAATAATTTCCACAAATGACATTCACTGAATGTCATCGGTGTTTCAATAATAACATATATTGTTTGGAGTGACAATCAGTGAATGCCAAACAAGGAGGTTATTATATGTATAAAATAAAACAATATCCGGCAGGAACAATATCTGCGGAATCAAAATTCATGAGCTTCGCTGTGCGATGACGGATGTATCGCAGAAGCATCTGGCGGACATGCTCCAGCTCAAGGGACTGGATCTCGATAAGAATGCGATCAGAGGATCGAGAGGGAAGCGGTTTGTGACCGATATTGAGCTGCGTTATTTCGCAAAGGTCTTAAACGTCAGTTATGAGGCACTTCTGGATCCGGATGTTCCTGAGAATGAGTAAAAGCTTTTGTGTAGTAATTTCCCGCAAACAGATCTGAACGTGCTTTCGACCGTCTGTTTGAGGAAAAATCGTCTTTTCCTGGAAGAAGACCGATATGGTACGGAAAACCGCCGTCAAAGATGCGGTGGTAGGCGGGACTTCCGTCCTCACGGATCAGGAGTGTTTCCAGCGGAACCTGAAATAATTCACCGAGTACCAGCATATTCGGGAGGGAAGGAAAGGATTCCCCCCGGAGCCATTTATAGATCGACTGGGGACTGTCCAGTTCCAGCGCGTCCTGGAGATCCCGCACGGTCATTTTTCTTTTCGCATTTCATCCCGGATCTTTTTTCCGGTCAGTTTTTTCGACAGATTTTCATACTTTCAATCTTATCCTCCATATTTCCAATCAGAACAGATCAATATCAACTGTCGGACATAAAAAACGCTGCCGGCAGCCGGATGGGAAAGTATTCAATATATTTTCAAGGGAAACGGACGGCGGATCCTTGCCGGCCGGTGTGAAGATCTGAAGCCTTTGTTCTGCAGGCAGGTCTATCATACTATAAAATTTCTGGTTTGTCTTGAACTAAAAGGTTAAAATGAGAAATTTTATGAAAAAATATCAGGGCAGTGGATCCGGGAGATGTACAGCTTACAGCGGGAAAGACAGAAAATGCACATTTTTCAGATGCAGTGGTGGGAGAAATAAAGACAAAAAAGATGGAAAACAGGAATCCGGCAGGACTGTCTTATCCCCGGACAGGAACCGGGGAAATGGTCTGCAGGGAATCTGTTTTCCACCTCTGAAAAATATAAATGATGTTATTTTAAAATGTTTCACGCATTGGAGACTGAGCTGCTCCGCTCCGGTTACTTTTCCTGGCGTGCCTTTAACGGAAGGATTTCTTTCCGATACACATAGCCGAGGCAGACTGCACTGAAAATGATCGCGAAAACTTCGGCGATCGGGAATGCGAACCATACGACGTGAAGTCCTCCGAGTTTCGCAAAACAAATGCGGCCGGGAGAAGAACGACCAGCTGACGGAACACGGAGATCCATAAGCTCAACATGCCGTGACCAAGCGCCTGAAACATGGAAGAGCAGACGATGGAGAATCCGGCGAACAGGAAGCTCAGGAGATGGTCCGGAGTGCCGGGATGCCGATGGAGAGCATGGTGTCGGAGGCGCTGAAGATCATTAGAGCTTATCCGGTATGAGCTGAACGACCGCTAAACCGATCAGCATGATCGTTACGGCATACATGGCAGCGAGCTTCAGGGTTCCATGATGCGGTCCGGCTTTCCGGCGCCATAGTTGTAGGCGATGATCGGGATCATTCCGTTGTTCAGACCAAACACCGGCATGAACACAAAGCTCTGCAGCTTAAAGTAAATGCCGAACACCGCAGTCGCCGGAGGAGAATGCGATGAGGATCTTGTCATTCGAAGGTCATGACACTTCCGATGGATGCCATGATGATGGACGGAATACCGACTGCATAAATATGGCTGATGATCTCGCTGTTTGGTTTAAAGTCACGGAGAGATCGTGATCTCATGGTTTCTCGTCTTGTTAAAGAAGAAACCGAGACAAAAGGCGATGATCTGCCCGATCACGGTAGCGCCGGCCGCACCGCGATGCCGAGAGCAGGCGCTCCGAAATAACCGAAGATCAGGATCGGATCCAGAATAATGTTGATGATCGCGCCGAGACCCTGGTGTACATAGATCGTTTTCCGGTGGACTGTAAGAGACGCTCACAGGCGATCTCCATGAAAAGACCGAAGGAAGCGATCGTGCAGACTCTTAAATAAGTAGTTCCGAGATCCACGATCTCCTCGATATATCGGTCTGGAGACAGAAGAACTGTCTTGCAAAGCAGAGGCCGAAGAGTGCAAATACGACATAGCTCAATGCAGCAAGGAACAGAGCGTGATCCGCGATCTTGTTGGCGCGTTCAAAGTTCTTTTCCCCAAGGTTTCTCGAGAGGGCGGCGTTGACACCGACGCCGGTTCCGGTCGCAACGGCGATCATCAGGTTCTGGGCCGGGAACGCCAGAATACGGCGGTCAGGGCATTTCACTGAGCTGTGCGACGAACATACTGTCGACAATGTTATAAAGTGCCTGGACGAGCATCGAGATCATCATCGGCACGGACATGGAGATCAGAAGCCGGTTTAGCGGCATGACTCCCATCTTGTTTTCTGTTGCCATAGAACTGACTCCTTCATACATCCCTGCCTGTTTTCAGAAAAGAAAAATGGGTAACGATTCAGCAGGTCTGCGCAGTTGCTGAGCTGACCGTAAGAAAGCCTTGACTTGAGGGGAAAATTCCATCGGCGCAGCGATCTGGAATGGATTTTTGCTCATAGCTTGCCATGCATCGAAGGGAAGCTCCGGGGAGGTTCAGTAGGTGAAGGTGAACAGTTACAAATGTGGAAAGACTGCCGAAAGTTTGTACTTTGGCAGTCAGGACTGAAAAGGCATACTGTCTGGCATTATACGACAAATAAAATGTTCGTCAACATAGATCTCATAGGTTGCCGTGCCGGGGAAGAGTTTTGCTGATCTTAGCGGATTTTGCCGGATTGACAAAGGGCGGGGCGGCGTATCATAAAACGATGCGGTAATTTTTCGGACAGAGTGTGTCCGTGTACTGCAGCATGAAAATTTCATGGTTTCCGTCTGAGAAAACGAGGAAAGCTGTACAGAGCGAAGCGAAACTATATTAATGAATAGGAGAGAAAGAATGATCCAGGAAATCGCCCACATAAATTTGATCTGACTTACGGACAGCCGAAGGCGCAGGATGAGACTTTGTCCTCTTTATCAGAAAAGCAAGACACTTTTGAGAAAAACAGCTGAGGAGAATCATGAGATTCCGAAGTTTTCTGATTTCGGAAGACAAAGAAGCGCTGAAAGAGAACGTACTATCTGTTCGCGATCGATGGAAATCATTATTATGTGACAGAGATGCCGGAACATGTCTCCGACGCATATGAGCTCTGCCGACAACGGCATATCGGAAGATGCATCCGATGTACCAGGCGTTCGCAGGGATCACTGCTACCCAGATTCACCGCTTTAAGGAGGCAGAAAGTACTGCGGATGCTGCGGTCTTTCTGATGGAAAACAGCAAGACCGAGCGCGCTGGTATGCCCGGAGTGCGGACAGACTGAGTATCCGAAGATCTCCCCGGCTGTGATCGTTGCGATTTCCGATGGGGACCGTCTCCTGATGTCCAGATACCGTGTGAACAACAATCCGTACCGCGGATATGCGCTGATCGCCGGTTTTGTAGAGATCGGAGAGTTTTGAGGAGACGATCCACCGCGAGGTCATGGAGGAAGTTGGCCTGAAGGTCAAAATATCCGCTATTATAGAGCCAGCCGTGGGCATTCTCCGACACGGAGATGGTCGGATTCTTCGCGGAGCTCGATGGACCGGACAAGATCAAGCTTCAGGAGGACGAGCTCTCGAGGCTGGCTGGTACCACCGCGATGAGATCGGATGAGACGATGATGAACAGCATTGGAAGTGAGCTTAAGATGGTGTTCAAGTACGGAAGTCTCGAAGTTCTATGAGGCGACCGGGTATCACGACGAAAATTAGGGATATGGGAATATCGGATCAAGTGTGATCCTGATGGGATCCTGCAGAAAGAATCGATGGCAGGTTGTAAATTGAAAAAGCCGGAGACTGAATTTCAGACTGTACGAGAATTCAGTTTCCGGCTTTCAACAGAAATTTTCTGCTAAAAAGACAGATGGATCAGGCTTTGCGGAATGTCCGGCAGAATTCCAGAAATTCTCGCAGGGTATCAGGAACATCCTGTGGATGATAACAGAATCCGATCACGCGTTTCGGAATCGGGATATCAAGCGGGATCTCGATAAGCGTACCGTTTTTCAGATCATCTTCGATGAAGTCTTTGATGACGCAGCCGATCCCGAGTCCGATCCGGGAGAACTCGATGAGGAGTTCCATGTCAGTCGTCTCGAGGATCTGGTTGATCTCGATCTGATTGTCGGACAGGTAGGCATCGACGTGTTTCCGGCTCATGTTGGAGCGGTTTAAGAGCATGATATTTCCGGTCTTAAAGATATCCGGGTCGTTTCCTTCTCTTAAATGAAGATTCTCCAGGTAGGCAGGCGTACAGACGAAGATGTCGCTGATCTCCATCAGGGGCTGGAAGTGGAGTCCTTTTCTGTTTTGGCTCAGCGACAAGGCCGATATCGATCTTTCTGGCATCGAGCATGTCGAGTGTCTGGTAGGTGGACTGGCTCTCGATGGCGATGTTTACATGTGGATATTTTCCGATAAAGCCCTTTAAGTAGGGAGGAGGACGTATTTACACAGGGTGTTGCTGACGCCGATCTTTAAGTTTCCGATATGGAAGTCATGGATCCGTTTGAGTTCGCGTTCGCCGACCGATGGAGTCGAAGGCTGTGTTCACATGCTGGAAGAGGATGGTTCCTTCTCTTGTGAGAGCTGGACTCCGCAGGAGTTTCGGTTGAAGAGTCTGGTTCCGAGGCTTTCTTCAAGTTTGCTGATGGCTTTGCTGATGGCGGGCTGGCTGATGTAGAGTTCTTTGGCAGCCCGGTAGATGTTGCCGCAGCGGGCTACCTCGTAGAAGATTTTGTATTGTGACAGATGTTGTTCCATGAAAATACCGCTGTCCTGTCAGGGACCGCAGGAACATAACCCCTTTCATATGTGGTATTCGTATTATTTATAGCTATTATAATGAATGGGGTGGGGATGTCAATATGAAATTGATGGCGAAGGTACGCGCCGGTCGGCCTCCGGCTTCAGGCACTCAGATTTTAGGGGCGGTTCCTCTAGACTTGCGGAAGAATGCTAAGGAAGATGGGACACAACTCGCTGCGCTCAAACACATCTCCTCCAACGCATTCTCCGCGAGCCAAGGAAGCCAAGCCTGAAATCAGGCACCGGATCCGGAGGCCGGCCGGCACTGTGCTGGATGGGGATGTCAGATGCGGTATGTTTGAAGATTTCTGATATCTGGTACTGGACTGTGTGCAATCCTGGCTTAGGCGATCGCACAGAGGCCCAGTTCTTTTGAGGATTTCATCGACGGAGTCGAGGATTCCAGGTGTGTCTCGAGATCGAGGTGGTCTACGGTCATTTCATTTTTCGGGTGCAGCCGTCGACGCTGCCTGCGGCTACGGCGAGACGGAAGACTCGGTCTCTTCGGCGCGGGTCGGGAGCAGGCTTTTCGGCGAGGAGGGCAGAGGGTGGCGATGCCGATGCCCCACCAGTTGGAGACGCCGCTTGCGAGTGTGAGATCGGCGGCTTCGGCGGTGCGATCTTATCTCCGAACGGGACAAATGTTTCGATCACATTCCGGTAGGTTCCATTCCCATTTCGTTTCCGCCGTCACCGATGGAGATCGTGACTGCTCCGGCTTTGCCTCGGAGAGGAAGAGGGCGGAGTCGGTGATCATGTCGAGGACTTCACCGCGCATGCTGTGATAGTGGCCATTGGCGGCTTTTCCGGGGCGTTCTAAGGAGATGAAGTGGGTCGGGGAGAAGTTTTGATGCAGCTTCGGATGAAGTCTTCGGTCTGTTTTTGGCAGCATCATGAGTTTTGCTTTGGGTGCGCGGTAGCGAACGACGTCGCTCCCTCACGATGGAGAAGGCGGGTTCGTCGGTGATCACGAGGACGGAGACGCCGAGTGCTGCTGTCAGGCGGCGGCGATATCGGCGATGCCGAAGGTCCGTCTGTCTCGCCTACATAGGTTCCGTCTTCAAAGGCGGACCGGGAAACCGGTGAAGGATCACGCGGCGGGCAGTGGAGAGTGTTTCAAGTGTTTCGCGGATCGGGTTGTCCGGCAGTGCTTTTAAGAGTCCGCGGTTTCCGAAGTCCT
>SCPP01000072.1_pt1 | contig 19579 bp, 23 predicted proteins | sample 6106811 | NCBI WGS metagenome assembly SCPP01 (sample SAMN10720449, study PRJNA508395) | human gut metagenome | isolation source: Participant 2 stool, 15 month | host: Homo sapiens | collected 2018
CTCTGAATTAGTACATACGGGAAGGATACCTTTTGCCGTAAAACATATTTGACACTTTGAGCGTTAATTAGTTTATCGTCTATTAATTTTTAAGGTCATCCCCTTAACAAAGGATTGAACTGCCATTATTCTCGCCTCCCTTATGACTCATAATAGATTCTTGATAAACGACGATTGTCCATCGGATAATATTTAAAGTATCTTTTCCTGCGAACATTTTGAAAGAATCTTTAATGTGATCTATGTCTTTTCTGTTTCAGGATAAAATAGAAATGAACTTCTTGATAACGATCACTTCTCGATTCTAATTGTAATTCATTAATCATATCCTGCAAATACTTTAAAGAATCATCTGTAACGTGCTCAAAACAAAACAGGGCCTTTATATCAACCTTTGTTGTAACGCCTTGGTTGGTTGCACTTTTAATATAGGATGCCAAGATGTAATCGGAAAATAAATATGTTGGCGTGACTACAGGTGAACGATCCCAGGTAGAACCACCAATGGATGGATATATAATGCCAAAGCTATTTTCAATACTGTTTTGCTTAATTTTCGCAATTTCAGCATTAAAAGAATACCATTTTTCAAGCCTACTATTATCTGCAAGATAAATCATTAGAGGATGGCGACGTCTTGGAACCTTAATTTGGGAAATGCTTTTAACGCACGTTCCATCTCGTATATGTTATCACTTGAATTATATAAAATCCACCGATTAAAGTATATTCTTCTAAATATGTAGTTAAGGCAGGAGATGTTGAAACACTCAATAGTATTACACAATTCCTCAACCCATAATGACAAATTACTCGGAATAAAGTTAGACCATTCGCGATGTTTGCATTCTATAATAAAGGCCTCTTGGCGTTTAGTGAAAGGATTATAATACCCTGCTAATATATCTACACCATGCGTTTTTGTCAGAAGATTTTGCGTTTTATGTGCAGCTCTTATGCAGTCAATTTGAACATCTTGAGCTAAAATCTTCCATTCAAAATGCTCAAAATAGAATTTCCATAGTGCTCTAATTTTTCCCAATTCTTTGACTAAGTTCGCCCATCAATGTTCACCTCCATTCAGCAAAATTTGATGGAGAAACAATATTTCTTCATCGTCCATCGAGGAACGAGACTTATAAACGGTAACTCGCCCTTGCTGTAATCGGAGTTTAATTGAACTATTATCACAGTAAAGAATAATAGTCATGCTTGAAATTTTACCATTATATTTCTGTAGGATAGAAAAAGCATCTCCATATGATGAAAGATCCACAGTAAAGTTACCAACAATATCCTCTGTAAAGAGAAAATCTTGAAAGCAGACTTTAGAGACTTTTAATTTATAACCTTTCAATTTTTCTAATAGAGTGTCAATCGTAACTTCGACACTATTAATGGAAATAGGCACCAACAAATTTGATAGCTCAAACACTAATTTGTTTGCCGAAGTTTGTTTCCCAAATTTCCAAAAGCCATCCGTAATGCTGAAAGAAATAACATTTGCTTTAGGAACAATACGATATTCAAAAACTCTCTGCTCTGGGTTATAATAAGATTCTTGAACATTTTGGACAATGACATATTCTCCCAGTAGTTCATTGGCACTAATCATTTCCAAATTAAAATAGGTATTTTCATCTTCTGGATAACCTTTTAAGCATGAATATATTGATTCTACATTGATTTCTGATGGTGAACGCAATTCATATATAAAAATACTGCTGGAGCTCATCGAGTTACCTCCTTTAAAAATATTATCAGAATCTACAATTAATTTGATTGTACCACTATATAGAAAAGTTATCAATGTCATAGTAGGCAAAGTTGTCATCAAACGAAAGGACAGGCGACAGGCAAAACCTGCCGCCCTCGTCTTCACTGCCACCAGCTCGAGCTCTTGCAACACAACTGACGCCTCGCCCACAGCTTTTCATAGTCCCGCTTCAATCCGTCGATTTTCTCCGGATACACGCCATAAGTATTGCAGACAACTATTTAATCAAAATTTTAAACCGACACCCATTTTGCAACACCCTATTTCACCCCTTCTGATCTGGCTTGTGCACTCCAAAAGATTTACCACAACATCAACAATTACAGGCGCTATCACAAATCCAGCTTCTGTAATGTTGGCATTGCTTCGTCGAGATATTATACCCAAAAACTCATTGCAATGAGTACACTACCCGAAAGTACTGCAAATGCCCTGTAGTTCAGCATTCGCTTTAGCAACCTTGTCAGTCTTTGTCCATCCCAATAGCGCTCAATGCGTTTCTGAATAAATTCTTCCACAAGCGGACATCCTCACAAAGCATCAAATAATGGCATTCCTGCACCAATTTATCTTCCATTTCCTTCAATGCATCATCTTTTGCAAGCTCCGCAACGTCCTTGATTTTGTATGATTCATCCTCAGATTTTTCATTGAATTTACCGTTCCATGCGTCAAACTTTTCTTTCAGTTCAATATCTCCAGAAGGCCGCAGCGCTTCTTCTGTCGGGACAGTTGCTGCACGGATTGCGCCTATACTTTCCCCACGTAAAATTTTCTGTCGAACCTCAATTGCCGTATCAATAACTCTTTGCAACTGTGCGTGGCGCCCTTAGGCGCTTCAAACTCAGTAATTTCCTGTACGATTTTCTGGAATTCTTCATATGCTTGTGCATGGATTCCGGATGGCCGTTCGGTCAAATCCTGCCATATATCAGTCCGCATGGTGGATTGTCCAAATGTAATTCTTTGGCTGTGATGTGTTCTTCCTTGCCCGCTATGCGATAAAGCACCATAGTAATCAGCCCTACCGCTTTACGATCGCCATCATTCTTTCTTCGATAACAAGTTTGATTTTCCGCTTTGTCGGATTGTTCAGCGAAACAGCAACTTACCGCGCCAATTCGGATCCAGTGTGGTGGAAACATTACCCAGTCCCATGGCACTGCACCGCACCTTAGAGTGAAATGTACCTGCAATATCACCATCCACGACCAGGTACTCGTGAGAAAGCGTCAATACCGTATCATGCGGGCAATCTCAATGTACACCTCCCGGTCATTTTCTTTTTACCTTGACAAGCCGCTTTTGTTGACCGAGTACACAAGCATCGATGCTGCCAGATTATAGCCCACGCCTTTTGCCTTGTTCTCGTCAAATGGTGCAATTACAATATCGCTCACTTCTTTACGCGCTTTGCGGTAATCTTCTGCTAGAAGAGGCCCGCCACCTGCTGTTTCGCTTTTGTTCGTATGTGTTCACTGCACTTTCTTCATCCGACTCTTTACCGTTCTGCTGATTTTTCTTCTTTTGGGGTTTCTTTCCTGATTCAGTCTCCCAATCTTGTGTCCGATCAAAGCTCACGCTCATCTTTGATTGCCAGCAACGGTGTAAACAGCCTTATGTACGCTGTGCCGATTGCTCCAGTAAACAGCACAAATTCTGGTCGGCTGGCGCGTGGGCCTGCACACAGCACATGGTCGTAGGAAATATCCGGGTACGGATCAACATAGTAAATTTTAGAAATATTCAGATACCGCGCCTTTTTCGCGCAGAGCACGCACGGGCTGGATGTTGTGAACAGATACCCTCCCTTTGCGCGCGATTTATCATCCCCAGACAAGTTCAGGAACGCTGTTTCCTCCGCATGGAGCGCCCGAGTATGCACCTGATTTTCTCCTTTTTGATTTTGTTATAGAGGTCTTTAAAGCGGTAGCAGGCACCACGGCCGCATGCTTTCAGGTACAGTCTTCACGGTTATACTCTTCTGCCAGTGGTTCAACTGCTTTCTGGAAAGAGTCTTTTCCCTCATCAGCATTTTCATAGTCGCTGTAACCATCCGGATCATATAGTGCGTGCAGTTCACACACATCCCGGTACAGGCAGGGCAACTGCTCCCGCGGCTGCTGGTTCCAGCCAGGGACAAGATCTCATATTCATTGTCCGTGACCACCGCGCCCACCTGCCGCGATATGCAACCGGAGTTCGCCTTGCCCGCATATGCGACCTGCATACAGTGTTCCAGCCGAGTCGGTAGCACAAGCCCGGGATACATCATCAAACTGATATAACGCACCAGCGTGTATTTCAGATTCAGATGCGCGCTGTTGTCCCTTGAATTGTTGATGAAAATGTCGGCAGATTCAGACAGCTGGACACATTCTGGATGATAAACGGCAGGACCTGCTCTAGTTCCTGATCCAGAATACGCTGGAAAAGGCGGGGCAGAATTTTCGACTCTTCACCTGTGTGCGGTTCTCCATTGATCGTTTTATTTTTGCGAATTTTGTTTTGTAATCGTCGTATTCTTTCTTGAATTTTTCAGCTGCTCGACCCGGTCGATGGCCCGGATGTCTTCTACCGCGATCTTTTTATTGTTGAGCAGCCGCTCCTGCCGCTGCTTTTCGTCGGTATAAACGCCCATCAGGTAGTAGTTGCTGTAGCGCTGTTTGAGGTACATAGACTCAAACGGATTTTTAATGGAGTCGATCACCGCCAGCGCGCGAATGTGTATTTTCTCGTCGGCGGACTTAGCCTCTCGGCCCGTCAGTTCCGCCTTTTGGTCATATACGCCCGCAGGATCTTGATCGAATGGTTCAGGTCGGGCAATCGTCACATAGGCATTCTCTTTCAATTCGTAATACTTACCATCCGGGTCTTTGTCCAGCGGTTCATTGCTGATGCGCAGATTATTGCCCAAAAGCTGCATGGCCACTGTCTCTTTTGTCAAAACCAGGACTTCGCTGCTCATTTTTCCCAGAATTTCCTTGTCTGCTCTGGCAGAAGTGGTAGATATATTCTTCCAGTATCCAGTAATACAGCGAGTTGATGTTTCCCTTTTGCGCTCTCTGCTGCGCTGATAGTAGTGAAACAGGCTGTAAAGATCATGATTTGTGATGCTGATGCGCCCTGACGCTGCATCTTCCACATGAATATGTATGTTGGTCGGCTCGCTGTCTTCCTCAGCGCCCGGCAATTCTACCTCGTAGTCGTTTTCTTGCAGACCTGTCAGGTCAACGATGGGACGCTGTTCCTGCTCTGCTTTCGGGTTCAGCAGGATTGCGTCATAATCATCCAGCGGATTTTCTCCGATTCCAAAGAATTCGTCGGTTTTGATGCCTGTATTCGGAAATCTTTCTCCGTCCGTTTGAATTGCGTGTTGATCTCAAACGTCATCTTCGCATTGTACAGTTCATTCTCGACGATCTGTTTTATAGTATTTTGCTTTCTTCTGCTTTACCGGATTTATCTACATTCACCAATTCGCACAGAAATTGGGTAAACGCATCCGCTGTCTTCCCCAAAACTCTGGCCGTGATCAAGGCGCGGGTCTTGACCAGATAAAAGCAGTTCAATTCTTTTTGGCATAATTGTATAACAGGCGGTATTCATGTCGCTCATAGTCCGTCCATGCCGCCGGCGGTTCCGTATTCAGATGCAGTTCCTCAAACTCTTTATTCAAAATTTCCGCCGTGGTAGCGACACCCGACCGGTTTTTCCGCAAAGACCTACCACAATAAAATCCTGTTGTCGATCAAACAGATCATTTATCACTTGGTAGCCACTGCCTCTAGACGGTGATGTGTTTTGCTCCCGGCCCATAACATTTCCTCTTTTCCTGCTCATCTCGCACTATTTTTTAGCACGATTCTTTTATTTATATTACCATTTTATTTTACATATTGCAATATTTTTGTGTATCTTGGTACATTCTCTACGTTTCCTTCCAATATTTTTCTATGTTTATTCAGGTTTCTAATTGCCACATTTTTAAGCAGGTTTTGGCCAAGATTTATCTTCTATCGTCATCCTTCGTTAAGCACGATTGTCTTTTCACCGGATATAGCGAGAATACAATCTGTGTGCGTTCCGTTTCCAGCTTTGCAAACTCTTGTGTACTCCATGGCATCTCCAAAATTTGATAAGGGATCGTCAGTTCGATATCATGGCCAGGCAACATCACTCCGGCAGATGGTTTTCTCCATTAAGTAATGGATATAATGGAATGTAACACATATAGCTGCACAAATAGTCTCCCATTTGTAGCAGCATCTGTCCCGCAAAATCAACATTCACATTATGATCCGAGACATTTTTGCGTACATCGTAAAACAATGATTTTAGATTCCTGACCGCCTGCTTTCACATGAATAGGATCAATTTCGTATTCGTCGCAAAACTCATCTTGGGACAGCACTTTGTAGTCAGTCAAAGTGTACTCCACGCCATTATGCAAAACAGTATCGCTAAGACTATATTGCTCAACCTGAGCTGGTGGGCACGCCTTATTAACCGCTATATATCGCCACGCAAATATTACGATTGCCATTACGCCAACTATGATTCCAACTATGAGTTTCTTTCGATTTGCGAAGAGATGCCGCATATCTTTCCCTCCTCTATTGTTATAATCTGGTCGGCAAGACTTGTTAATTCCTCTGTGTCATGACACGCCAACACAATTAACGCACCGCGCTGTTTTTCTTCTTGCAGCGCTTCCAGATTTTAGGAACGCCTTTTCATCGATTGCATTCCATCAGCACAGGCAATGCCCAAGCGCCCATGTTTCGATAATAAGTTCGTTTATCATTGGGGTCAAGCCCTACACGGCTCATAGTTTTCGCAATTTGGGTTCTGTCCGCTTTCCCTGTCAGGCCTGCCAACAATTCCAAATTTCGTTGTCCTGTGTATCCGGAAGAAATGCCGGATTTTCTATCAAGATGCCTATGCTCCGGGAGTTGCAATGTCTTTGTGCAAATTTCTCCGTCTATACTGACCGTACCGCTGGTGGGATAAATGAGTCCCGCCATCATACGCATAAGCATTGTCTTTCCACAGCCATTCTTTCCTTTTAATCCATAGATTGTTCCAGACTCAAGCGTGAGCGATATATCTTCCAGCACTGTTACATCATTCAGTCTTTTCGATACATTTTTCAGTTCTACTTTCATGAGCGGCACCTCACCTTATCAGATCTTTTTCGATAAATGTCTTGCGCCTACAATAACGCTGGTCACTGAAGTAATTCCTGTCCATAATATAGTTTGTCTTAGGGTGATTCTCTCCTGTAAATGCATACAAACGCTGCATCATTGCATGCCCACAAAACAGTATAGGCTCATCTAAAAGGCTCCCGATACTACAAAGCTATAGTAAGCAACAAACCAGCCGTATCACCTGCTACAAGTTCAAAACTATTTGAAATAATGCAAGCGCTATGGTTGTCAGCAAAGGCAATAACAACAATGATACTACTTGCATATAGCCATCCCCGGCCATGAAACGATCTCCGGAATTGCCAACCCAATATAGTCACAAATTGAAATGATCCACCCACAACAAGGCAAAGCACCGCTATTGTCCCTGTTATGACCACCTGCTCTGCTACCGCTGCCATAACCGCCAACAAACAATGTGCCAGCCACCAAACTGTTCGTTTGGGAATGCGTGAATAATTCATATCCATAGGGTTCAAACACCGACACCGTCGTATTTCCCAATGCAAAAGAAGTACTAAGTTCGTAATCAAATAGGCAATCGGCATTTCAAAAGATTCCTGTCTACTTGGCGTAAACGGTGGAATGCCGCAATAAAAATAAGCAAGCTGATCCCAAAGGATGGGATTATTTTATTGTCGAATGGAGCCTTTATATAATGCCAAACGTAGAACGATACACCCATTACAAGTGCCACTCCTACACCTGCTAATATTAAAAGCCCCAGCCTTTTACGGTTTATCATAACTTCCAGTCGAAGCATTCTAAAATACATCATGCTTCTTCACCGCACAGGTCATTGCCAGCAGAGCAGAAATCACTAGCAGAATACAAAGTTCAATTATCATAATCGGCAGAGAAAGATAAATATCTGAGTACGGCGGCAGGATACAACTGGGTTCCCACTGGGAAGCCTAAAAGTATCAAAAAGAATCCTATAAAGTAAAATATCGCTGTTGGACCTATAAGAGACACAAATGGGTTTCCGTAAGCCATCCTAATGGAAGCCCAGTGTTGCTATTCCTGCCAGATATACCGCATCATACAAAAGCAAGTACAAAATGGGTGCACTGCATAAAACGAGTGGCCTACCTGCCCAACAGCCATCATCGGAAATGTATAAGATGCAATTTCAGGGAAATTGTTGGAAGGAACATCATACTGAAAATCATCTGTCCAAAAGTTGCCGCCATTGCCAGCAGAAACGCCCCACAAAATTGAGATGTACCTCGACAGAATCACGCTTTTCTGCTCTTTTCGAACTCTCAGATTTTTTATATATCCGCTTTGATATCCATTGCCATCGAAATCCCCGCCGGCAGTGTCACAAGCAGTGGAAATAGTGAAAACAACAATATTGAAGGAAGATAAAGTCCATCTGCTGCAATGCATGAGTTGTAAATAGAAGATGGATAGCTGTATGCAATCGTCTGGGTCTGCAGCGCCTCAATGTTGGCATAGTGTGCCTGCACATTCAGCACCAAATCCCAAACGCCAAGTACTACGCATATGCCCAATGCCAACTTGAACAAAACTCCATCAAACAATCGCTGAAAATCAAGTTTCAGAAGTTCACGCAAAGAACTCACCTACTTTCAAGTTCAGGCAGTTTATCCATACCTCATGCATATCGCCTTCTACTGTATCTTCAAACATTCCTTTAGGAAAGCACTGCCAATTAAGGTAAATCGGATTATAGTCTGCAAATGTAGACTCTGCCTCAAATGCAATCGTGTAGGTTCCTTTTCACCGGCAGCTAATCTGCACACAGCATAGTCGTGATTATGGGGAATCGGATCCGTGACATGATCTTGATACGTAAATTCGGCGCTTTGCACTTTATTGGATTTCGGAAATACCATTATAATTCCGTCATTAATATAGAATATATGTTCAACCGTATCCTTATTTTCCGCCTGCAAAGTCATAAAATGTAAATAGGTTTTTCTACATACGAGCTCAATTCATAGTAGTTTTGTTGCATATTGTCCGTCGTTGTTTCATACCAAACATCTTGTAAAGTGTAGGTAATCCCGGTGTCCTCAAAAGTCGCGCCAAGACCATTAAGAACATATCCACCATTTATAGCATCCTGAGCTTTTGCGTTGCCTCTTCCGGGAACATTTCAATTCCGTGCTCATCCACTGTACCATCTGCCGCACCATTAGCGACCTCCTCTATGGTATAGCAATTTGCATTGGCAGTTTCCACCTCTTCACTCGAATTTGTGCTTTCATTCGAAGAGGTGCTTTCCGAGTGCGTTTCTGTAGTTTCAGATGTGCGGGTATTGAATCAACAGGTTTTGCAGTAGAGCATCCTGCAAGAACCAGCGCCAGAGCCAAAATGATGCAGCAATATTTTTCATAGTCATGTCCTTTCAATTTACTTATGCCGGGTGTGTTCTCTGCTTTCTGCGATGAAAACACACCCGGCAATATAAGGTTCTACTGTTTTATGCTATATCAGATCTGCGCTACACCGCTCTGATAAACACTGTCAGGGCTCACACGCCACGGAAAATAGATGCTTTCGATGCCGTAAAGCTAAGCGTTGCATAATTGTAACCAGCCTTCACGTTATTATAAATGAAGTAACTCGTCCCCACCTGCATAATTCTGCCATTGCTCATAGAAGAATTGCAATAGCTCCACTGACTGTTCGGCGTTGTTCCTCCGCCACGCGCATTCATCTTTACAGATGATACTTTACTGTTCGAAGAGTTCTTAATCCAGCAGTAAATAGAGGTCGTTTTCCTTTATGAGTGCTGGACTAATAAACGCCTCTTTAGCGTAATTTCTTCCGTTGAGAAGAAAAGACCTTATCATCGCTTGATGCAAAGACGGAAGTGCTGTACCGATGGCCATGACCATTGCCAATGCCGCTACCGCAAGCAGCTTGAAAAGACGACTTCTCTTGATAGACATACTCATTTGATGTACCTCCTTAAATTTACAATTTGCGAATATTGTAAAGTACCTGTGCACCGATACTTTATAATATCCAAAAGGCATTACTGCCTTTCCTGTTTACACTCTACCATACCTTTTTCTTGATTTCCAATTAAACGGCAAAACTGCAAAAAGTGGTATAACTGCAAAATTGTTCGATTAACCGAAAGACCAGTTCCTGCTGTTCCTGCGTAGGCTGTGTCTTCGTGGACGTATAACGCGCCTGGTTTTGCTTTTGCAACGCACCGATGAGTTCCACAAGAAGTCTGATTTGTTCTTCTTTTAAGCCTTCTGCACTAAGAACCGATGCTTTTTCACCACATGCTAAATAATCTATTGAGACTCCAAAATAGTCCGCCAGATATGCCGCTACCTGCAAGTTTGGAATTGTACGCCCGCTCTCATACTTTGCCAAGGCAGCTTCGCTCAGGGCTGCCCCAGATTCGTAATCTTTTGGGATAATGTTGCCTGAGAGTAGCCTTTTCAAGGCGAAGCTCGCGAAGTCTATCCGAAAAGTCGATAACCAACTGTATCAGCCTCCTATACATATATAGTGTACAGGTTGACCGCGGACAATAATTCGTATATTATCATTATAATCAGTTGATTTGTCCAATTTCGATTTTACATATTGACAAGAAATGGGAGGCGCGCTATTTTGAGTACACGATTTGACAAGGAAATTCTAACAAAAGCAGGAGAAAATATGCTGCATATTCTGATTTGCGATGATGACCGCACATTTGCTGATTTTCTTTCACAGCAGATTACTTTGCTGCCTGAATTTGATCGTCGCTGCATGAAAATCACGACCCTCGATGATCCTCGCGCAATAGATAAATCCGTAGTCGAAACATCCGACTTGATTTTCTTGACATCGATATGGGTGACATCAACGGTCTGTCATTGGCCCGTAAGATGCGAAGCATAAGCAAAAGCTTCATTCTGATTTTGTAACAAATTATGGCGAATACGCAGCTGAGGGCTACGAGGTAAACGCTTTCCGCTTTCTGCCCAAGCTGCAACTAAAGGCGAAATTGTCAGATTACTTTAGCAAGGCTCTGGCAGCCTGCCAAAGCAAAAATCGGACAATAAATGTTTTTGAGGGTGAAAGTACCTCCGTTTTCTGATCAGCTTGTTTATGCAGAAACGGACGGACGTGCCGCAATTCTGCATATAAACGGCACTCCGCCAAAAGCCTTGAAGGTCCGCATGTCACTTCGGAGTATGGAAGACAAATTGTGTGACGAAGGTTTTTACGAATTCATAACAGTTATCTGGTAAATATGAACTATCTTTCTTCTCTCCAAACGTCTGGCGCCACTTTAACAACAGGTGAAACTCTCCCCTTGAGTCTTCATAATTACAGAGCTATAAAGTCAAAATACTTGGAATGGAAAGGTCGCACATAAGAATGGTTTATCTACTAAGTTCTTTGCTGAACAGCATCCAGATGTTGTTATACATGTTCTTTATGAATGCCTTTTTCGTGCGCCGCCACAACTCCCGCTTGTTTTGGGGATACTGGCTTTATGGGCACTTATCGCCACAGTCGCCACAAACGTGTTCCCCAGCAGTATTCAATTAAACGGTCCTTTTGTTTTCTTATGGAAATTGTCATTCTGTACGGAATGAATGTCACGCTCTATTATGGTCGTTGGGATCGTCGTTTGTTTACTGTCGTCACATCGTATGCCGCTATATATTCCATTAGTTCTTTGATGGAAACCTTGTTGCTACGCATTACTCATGACACGCGCAGAATATCTAAACAACGCTCCTCTGTATATTCTTTTTGCTTTATTCGTTTAGGTGTTCTTGGCATAATAGTTTCCCTTATCAACCGCTTTCGCCCCGCTAAATGAGCTTGGAAAGCCGCGTGTTTAGTTCCGTTCGCAACATTTTTCCCTATGCACGCTGTTTGTTTTGCTCATTCTTCAGACCTCATCTTCCGAAAGCAGTTCTTGGACATTCTGTCTGTTTGTTATGTGCGTGGTGGATGTCGTTGCTCTATTTCTATTCGACAATATCGAAAGCACCGCACAAACTCGCGAAGCTTTGCCGTCGCAAGGCAGCGTGCCGATGCACAGGCTGCCGGCATGCAGGCCCTTAGCGATTCTATGCGGCTCAACGGAAAATGACACATGAATTCCGTGGTTATCTTTTTACTTTGTCTACGATGTTAGATCATGGAGAATTTCCGCAGTCTCGAATATCTTAAACAGTTGCAGGTACAGCAGACTGAGCGAATTTTGTTAGTTAACAGCCACAATCCATCTGTTGACGCGGTTCTGAATCAAAAGGATATGCTGCTAAAAATTCTAGCATTGACATACGGTTTGAAGTGAATGACCTGTCAGAGATAAAAGCCTCTCCTGTTGATTTGACTATCATTATCGGGAATTTGTTAGATAACGCTATTGAAGCCTGTGAAAAGCTGCCTGCTGATCACCGTTGGATTACTGTTAAAGTAATTCGTGACGCTAATGCTTCTCCTACTTCCATTTTCTTTCTGTCGAAAATTCCAGTTTACCTGTAGCAATCGTCAATGATCATATTGCAACAACGAAGCAAGAACCAGAACTGCATGGCTTTGGACTTCGCAATGTAATGGAAACTCTGCACAAATACGATGCCTTTCATCTAATGTCCTACAAAACAGTTCCTTTTGTTTTGTGCTGAATGGTATGAAGAATGTACCGACTCAATAATTAAACCACTCAAATAATTGCAGTTATGCACGCCAAATTGCAGTTACGCCACTTTTGGACATTCTTGCTTCGTTATAGTAGTGTAATTGCAAAGAGGTGATGGACATGGAAAATCTGGCAGAAAGGATCACTATTTTTCTTGCAGCGCACAACTACATAGCAGAAGATAAAAAGATTGGTGTCATTATGTAGTTATTAAGTTTCTCATGTCCGCTCTTTCTCTTTGCTTCTTGATTCCTATCGGTTCGCTTGTCGTCGGATGGATTGGATCCATCTTATATACTTTTACATTTCGTTTTTGCGTGCTCGTACCGGAGGATATCACGCAAAGACACCTCATGGATGTCTGATTACCTCCGTTATCCTTCAAATACTGTTTCTTTCCTTATCCATTTGTATGCCAGATGCAAGTCTGTTTATATTTGTTGCAATTATATTGGACTTTCTATTGCCTTAATCGGTCCGGTAAACCATCCTGAATTGCATCTTTCCTCTGCTGAAATGTCCGCATTACGGCCACGTATTTATTTGCGTGTTGCCTTTATTTTAATAGCGTTTGCCCTCATCCTTTTGTAAATCCCGTTTGGGCAGGATGTATCGCTTTTTCTATTTTTCAGTTGCGCTATTGCTGGCATTTTCCGCATATGGATTTGGCGTGCAATAATTTTGCTATATGAAGTCTATCATTTTAAAGGAGGCCTCTTCAATGGAAAAGAAAGAATCTGCTATTCACAAATTGGTCGGCAGGCCCTTGATACCGCTATCCGCCACGAAATCGACGGTTGGCCGCCGTACTCCATCATGGGCATTTATCAGCCGCATCGCCCTGAAACTCATTCGATTCTCAGCAACCACAGGAGAAAAACAATAAGTGATTCCTTGTATTTCCTGCCCCTGTTCACTTATTATCCTCGCCACATAAAACAGCTTTAGCGCTTTCTGCGCCGCTTGGATTTTTTCCAGCGGCGCTTTTTATTTATATTTTAAAATCGTCTATTGTACGCCAGTTCTCATGCGAAAGGCAACCGCACAAAATCCGCATGAAATTTGCAGAACCTATGTATTTTTTTCTTCACAGCAAACATGGTAAAGTAAATATGCGCACAAATGTTGTGCTCTATCGGTGCTTTTACTCCGAATCGCACAACCTGATTTTAGGCCTTAAATCCTTGTTTCTTTCCTTATCTTTAAAACAAAACATGCAGTATAAGCTCAATGCGTATAGCAAACGTAATGTTTGCGTATTATCACTTTCTCCTGTCGAAGAATTATCTCAATACGCATATTATACGCCTGTCTATACGTCATCACGGAGGTACTTTTGAATTCAAATACACTTTTAACTCATATCCGTTTGGAGCAGCGCTGCTTATCGACATCGATAGAAACTGCACGAGTGGAATACCTGCTCCCCAGTTCGGATCCTATTCAATTTTTGAGTAGCCAAGAATACCGCTTTGCTCAGTGAACGCAGCACCGCCCAACTTCGCAATTTTCTGTTTACCCTTTGCGGTGGTATGCCGCAGAACTACTATCTGCAAGCCGCTGAAATGCAGGGCATCCGCGTTGATGTGACAGACGGGATTCTGTCTGTCCGGTTGCCTGCGCTGTTACCTAAAAGACACGCGCCGAGGGCTTCAAATTTTGCAGCCAGCGCTTCATGCGGCACTAAAGCAGTATGCCGAACAGCAAAATCTTCCTCACTTCCGCGAATGCACCATCTGCATTGAACACATCTATGACCGTTGTCTGCCCCTCAAAGCCGTGCGGGATTATGACAATCTGGAAATGAAAGAAATTCTGGATATTATCGCGCTGTACTGCATGACCGATGACACCGGCGCCCTGTGCGATCAGTTCCAGACAACGCGGTTTGCAGATTCGTCCTGTACCATCATTTCTATCATGCAAAAGAGAAATTTTCTGCGTGGTTGGATATGAAAAAACCTGCAAAATCTGTAAAAACTGACCTCTATTTCGTCTGAAAATTCTTCAAAATCTCTACTTGCACATTTGGGCGGCTTTTCCTCGTCACAATCGCTTTTGGGCGTTCCTCACGAAAGCGTTGCACCGAAGATAATGTGCTTACGGTAGGAAAACGAGGTGATTCCTATTTCTTCACAGTCTCCAACTTTACCGTCCCACAACAGTCTCAATTATGAGTTGTTGTCGCTCACGGCCATCTGCGGCGAGGTTCCTTGTACCTGTTCTGCCCGCCTTACTGCGAGTGAAAGTTACCGCAAAAGTCGTCACGTCCTTGACACATGACAAACTCCTGCGTATTTTTCTCGTCATCATCTTCGCGGCTATAGGCTCGGTGTTCGCGGAAAACGTCTGCTATTGCAGCAAGAGCCAGAGCGCTTTGCATTTTACTTATCCGGATGCAGCGACACGAACGCCATCAAGTCAGATTTCTCGCCGCATTCGGCTACACCGTATCGCGCAAACCTATGTGACGATGCTGAATGCAGGCGCACTGATTTATCGTGACGAAAACCGCCAATCTTCTCCCCATCCGCAAGTGGCCCATTCTGCATTGACCAGCCTTGCTTTTATGACTCCCACGAGATGAAGAAGCCGAACTCGAAATGCTAAAAATTCGCGGTTCTCGTATGGCAGGCGCATTGTTCACGTCCGGCCGCGTTTTCGCCGTGTACAACAGCATGGAGTTTCTGCCCGTCTTTGATCCGCAAGTCGAGCAACGTGCCAAAGCCATGTTGGAGCAAATTTATCGGAAAAAGTTTCTTTCAATCCAAAACAAGTGGTCTTTTACTCAGACAGTGTGGACACTCTTCGCACCCTGCTAGAGCGTTCCCAGACTCACAAACGCGACCACTTCCTGCTGCATGACGGCTACGAACATTTTACTTTTTGACAAACGATTCCTATGGGGAGGCGCTCTTGCAGATGCTTTGCCTCCCCGAAATCGTCGAACAAGTAAACGCCATACTTCGACAGGAGCTTCAGCCGCCATCTTCCGGCAGTCACTTTGAACACGATGCCCTCACCGACTCAGGCGCGCCGGTTCTGTTCAGCTATCTGCCGGACATTCCACGCCTATTTCGTTTTATCTCTGCTATAAATTTTCTGAAATACAGCGGCATTATCGTCTGCTTCGATTTTCAGGCAGACGCGCTGCGGCCACTCTGCGGAGATTCCATCGAGTTGCAGATTATCAACTTCCGAGAATTTCAGGAAACATTTAATCTCTGAAAGGATTTTGGCCATGTCCGAAAGCCACAAATACTACTACATGAAGCTGAAAGAGACCTTCTTCAATGATTCTAAAATTCTGCTCTTAGAGCAAATGCAGGACGGTCCTTTATACATTCTCTTGCTGCTCAAATTCTACCTTATCTCTTTGCCCTATAATGGTCTCCTGTTGGTCAGTGAAAACATGCCGCATACATTCCAGACTCTTGCCATTGTCACGCGCTATCAGGTCGGCACCGTTGAACGTGCCATCAAGATTTTTCTTAAATTCGGGCTTATAGAGATTCTTGCAAATCGCACCTACTATATGACCGATATTCAACTCTTTATCGGTCAATCTTCTACCGAGGCAGAACGCAAGCGTATGGAGCGGCTTCGTCTCCAACAACAGCTCCCATCTTCTACCGTAAGGGCGGACATTTGTCCACCAGAGATAGAGATTAGAGATAAAGAAAGAGATAGAGATAAAGTCAGAGTGAGAGAGAAAGAGGGACAGCCCATCCGCTCCGCATTCGGAGCCTATCAAAACGTCTTTCTTTCTGACAGCGAATTAGTTGAATTGCAAAATAAACTACCAACCTCATGGAAGCATTACATTGACAGGCTCTCCGAGTACATGACATCCAGTGGACGTCAATACCAAAATCACGCTGCGACGATTCGTCGTTGGGCCGCTGCTGATCAGAAGAAAAGCCATCAGCAGACGTACAGCCGTGATTACAGCGTGGAGGAGGGCGAAACTGTATGAAAGAGCTTTCTTCCGAGATTCACGTACTGCTCAACAGCGCTGCACAAAACATCGTGCTAGCCGCAGATGAGTACATCGACCCCGCCGATGGCCTGATTCACTGCAAGTCCTGCGGCGGGCAAAGACAGGCTGTAATTCCTATTCACGGTATTGCAGAGCACTTCACCCCTCGATGCCTTTGCCCTGTCTGGCGATTGCAGAACAGCGCCGCAGAGACTGAAGAACAGAGAAAACGTATTGAGCGCATCCGGCGCAGGCGTGAGCAAGGCCTGCAAGACCGTCACCTATACAATTACACCTTTGCCAACGACAACGGCCAAAATCCATTGATGGAAAAGGCCCGTGCTTACGTTGATGGCTGGGATAAGGCCTACACTTCAAATACCGGCTTACTTTTCGGGGATGTTGGCACAGGAAAATCCTTGCCGGGTGCATTGCCAATGCACTGCTGGACAGGGATGTTTCCGTGATGATGACAAACTTTCCCACCATCTTATCCCGCCTGACGGGGATGTTTCCCGAAGAGCGAATTGACTACATAGATTCCATCGGACGTTACGATTTACTGATTCTTGACGATTTGGGTGTGGAACGCAACACCTCTTACGCTATGGAACAGATGTTCCAAGTCGTTGACCGCCGCTACCGCAGCTGTAAGCCACTGATCGTCACAACCAACCTGTCGTTAGAGCAGATGAAAACGCTCCCGATGTCGAGCATTCGCGTATTTATGGTCGTATTTTGGAATACTGTGCGCCCATCCTCTTTCCGGCAAAGATATGAGGAAAAACAATGCGGATACAACCAAAACTACTGCCAGAGATTTTATCCACTAAAACCACACTTTAATTTTTGATAAAGAAGGAGCTTTGCATTGAACAATCAAAAGAAAGACGTTTCTAAATATTTTCACGATACTCTGACGCTTATGAAAAACTACCGGGATGCACTATGGAATGTAGAAGTTGCAGAACGAAATTTGCATGCCGAGTTTCACGCCGCCTATGGAGCTTCTAATAGGGCATCTTTTGACGATTTAGCTCTCCCAAATCCGCACCTTGAAGGGTACGCACAATCCATATCACGCAGTAAAAGATGTTGTCTGTTATAGATTCATCCGTTAATCTGATGCGGAAAAGCACAAGAAAGGTGAGCTCTACTATTGGATTCTCTATTATTCATATCTTTCTCCACAGCGCTATGAAAACGCTAATGAGATTCTGTACGCCCTAGATGGAAAAGGCTTCACACTTTCCATACGCACCTATTACAGCCGCCGCGAAGAAGCTCTAAGCATTCTCAGTTCCGTTCTATGGGGTTACACTTCCGTGAAATGTAATGATATTCTCGACTTATTTATGGTTGACTAAAAGGAGTTCTATTTGCCGCAAAAGTCTTCTGATAATGCATCTATTGACGCTCAGATCATCCCCACCATCAAAGACCCGCAGATTGATTCTGCCTACATAAATCAATTTGCAAAGTTTATTCTCCCCTATATCCAGCAGGACTACGAGCGCGAGCTATCTCAAAAGGATATGCCAAAAGAATCCAATTAGCCCTTTATAGAATCCGGGCGGCAGTCACATCGACTGCCGCCCGGATTTTTGCGCTATTTCGTATATATAATCACTGATATTAAACACAATCCGAACCCATTCTCATAAAGAATTAAGTTCGGATTATGCTGTCTTGGTGACCCGTGCGGGAATCGAACCCACGTTAACGGCGTGAGGCCGCTGTCTTAACCGCTTGACCAACGGGCCATAATAAAGAGAAGCCGGCATCTACCTATTTTCACAGGCCGTTTCCAGCCAACTATCTTCGGCACAAGTGAGCTTAACTTCTGTGTTCGGAATGGGAACAGGTGGAACCTCACCGTCATTGACACCGGCCATTCACATGGCGCTTGTCATGCTTTGTTGAGGATGTACCCTCAAAACTGAATATCGAACCGCTTTCTTTGCAAATAGAGTATCTGATCAAGATGGGGCAAGCCCTCGACCTATTAGTACACGCTAGCTGAACGGATCACTCCGCTTACACTGTGTGCCTATCAACCTTGTAGTCTACAAGGGTCTTACCTGATTGACTCCAGTGGGATATCTTATCTTAAGGCCGGCTTCACGCTTAGATGCTTTCAGCGTTTATCCGATCCGAACATAGCTGCCCAGCTGTGCCACTGGCGTGACAACTGGTGCACCAGAGGTTCGTCCATCCCGGTCCTCCTGTACTAGGGACAGCGCCTTTCAAATATCCTGCGCCCACAGATAGGGACCGAATGTCTCACGACGTTCTGAACCCAGCTCGCGTACCGCTTTAATTGGCGAACAGCCAAACCCTTTGGGACCGAATTCAGCCCCAGGATGCGATGAGCCGACATCGAGGTGCCAAACCTCCCCGTCGATGTGGACTCTTGGGGGAGATCAGCCTGTTATCCCCAGGGTAACTTTTATCCGTTGAGCGATGGCATTTCCACTCACATACCACCGGATCACTAACTCCGACTTTCGTCTCTGCTCGACCCGTCAGTCTCGCAGTCAGGCTCGTTTATGCGTTTGCACTCATTCATCTGGTTTCCGTCCAGATCGAACGAACCTTTGAACGCCTCCGCTACTTTTTAGGAGGCGACCGCCCCAGTCAAACTGCCCACCTGACAATGTCCCCGCCTCGATTCAGAGGCGCAGGTTAGAATTCAATGTCGCGGATGGTATCCTAACGTCCGCTCCAGAAACGCCGCTTCTTTCCCAGCGTCCCACCTATCCTGTACATGGAATACCGAGATCCAATATCAAGCTACAGTGAAGCTCCATGGGGTCTTTCCGTCTGTCGCGGTAACCGGCATCTTCACCGGTACTACAATTTCGCCGGGCGGGCTGTTGAGACAGTGCCCAGATCATTACGCCTTTCATGCGGGTCAGAACTTACCTGACAAGGAATTTCGCTACCTTAGGACCGTTATAGTTACG
>SCPP01000283.1_pt1 | contig 19547 bp, 33 predicted proteins | sample 6106811 | NCBI WGS metagenome assembly SCPP01 (sample SAMN10720449, study PRJNA508395) | human gut metagenome | isolation source: Participant 2 stool, 15 month | host: Homo sapiens | collected 2018
TCAGCTGTATATTTATGAGAAATGCCCCCATGAGGAGCTTACCATCATCATGCGCCGCTATATGATGCGGATCGCTCAGGCTATTGCGGAAAAGAACGGAGCCATCGGCCTGATCACGGGAGAGCATCGGGCAGCTTCTCAGACCCTACAGTCACTGGCAGCTACCAATGAGGTCTGCACTATGCCCGTATACCGTCCGGTGATCGGCTTTGACAAGCAGGAGATCGTGGACGTGTCAGAAAAGATCGGAACATATGAAACATCCATCCAGCCCTTTGAGGACTGCTGCACCATCTTTGTGGCAAAGCATCCGGTGACAAAGCCAAATATCAACGTGATCCGCAATTCCGAGCGCCATCTGGAGGAGAAGATAGACGAGCTTGTAAAAACAGCGCTGGAGACAACAGAGGTAATCCGCTGTCAGTAAAAAAGGACGAAAAAACGCCGCCTGCCAAAGCAGACGGCGTATCCTGTTAAAAGCGCTGTTTCATCAGTCGATGATGTAGGGAGCCAGTGTAGATAAGATGTCCTCAACACTATTTTCAGCGTGGATATTTAAGTCGATGGGCTTGGAAAGATCCAGGCTGAAGATGCCCATGATGGACTTTGCATCGATCACATATCTTCCGGATACAAGATCAAAGTCAACATCAAATTTTGCCAGGTCATTTACAAAGGATTTGACCTTGTCAATGGAATTTAAGGAAATACGAACAGTTTTCATATTGAAGAACCCTCCTTGCGGTATGTATAATCTGATTTTATACTAAAGGAGAGACTCATAAAAGTCAATAGTGAGTTTGTATGAAAAAAACCGGAACAAACTGTAAAAAGTTTAAACGGCAGGAAAGGAGATTAAGTTATGCCGAAAGCGGCGTTTCACAATTTGGGCTGCAAGGTAAATGCCTATGAGACAGAGGCCATGCAGCAGCAGCTGGCACAGAGGGGCTATGAAATTGTCCCCTTTGATGAGAAGGCAGATGTATATATTATCAATACCTGCTCTGTCACCAATATCGCGGACCGGAAATCACGCCAGATGCTCCACCGGGCAAAAAAGCTCAATCCTCAGGCACTTGTGGTGGCAGCGGGATGTTATGTCCAGGTGGCCTCAGAGGAGCTTAAAAAGGATGCCAGTGTGGATCTGATCATTGGAAACAACAGAAAAGCAGAGCTGGCAGATATTTTGGATGCCCGTCTGGCAGAAAAATGAGGAAAACAGGGTGTATGTGCTGGATATTGCCCATACCCACGAGTATGAGCGCCTTCATCTGGATCGTCTGGGAGGCCATACCAGGGCTTTTATCAAGGTACAGGACGGCTGCAACCAGTTCTGCAGCTACTGCATCATCCCCTACGCCAGAGGAAGAGTCCGCAGCCGCAGCCATGAGGATGTGGCAGAGGAGGTAAAAGGACTGGTAGCAGGAGGGTATAAGGAAGTGGTCCTCACGGGAATCCACTTAAGTTCCTACGGCATTGAGCGCATGGAGGAAAATCCGGTGAGCCATGGCGACTGGAACCACAGGGAGCTGCTGGCGCTGATAAAGGAAGTTCACGCCATCGAGGGGCTGGAGCGCATCCGTCTGGGATCTCTGGAACCAAGGATCATTACCAGAGAATTTGCAGAGGAGCTGGCAAAGCTTCCCAAGTTCTGCCCTCATTTCCATCTGTCTCTCCAGAGCGGCTGTGATGAGACCTTAAAACGCATGAACCGCCATTATACCACAGAGGATTATGAGGCCAGATGCCGTCTGTTAAGAGGGTCTTTGACCATCCGGCCATTACAACCGATGTAATCGTGGGCTTTCCGGGGGAAACGGAGGAAGAATTTGCTCTCACAAAAGAGTATCTGGAACGGATCCATTTCTATGAGATGCATATTTTCAAATATTCCAGAAGAGAGGGTACAAAGGCAGCTGTGATGAAGGATCAGATCCCTGAATCCGTGAAGGCAGAGCGCAGCGACGTGCTCCTTTCTCTGGAAACGAAGATGTCTGAGGAATACAGAAAGCATTACGGGGATTCTGTACTTTCCGTACTGTTTGAGGAGATTACAGTCATAGACGGAAAGGAATACCTGACCGGCTATACGCCTCAGTATGTGAGGGCTGCCCTGCCTGTAACGGACAGGGAAATCTGCAGCCGCATGGCAGGAAATATCTTTGAAGTACAGGCGGAAGGCTTTGTAACAGATGAGGCTCTGCGGGTAAAATTGCAGGAAATAACTGTATAAATTAAACAAAAACAGGGCAAATCAAAAATACTCTATTGCCGAATGGGGAAATATAGGGTAGAATATAGAAGAATACTTAAAGGACGTGATAATATGGGCAATATAAGAGAAACACAATATTTTCAGGCTGTTCAGGACAAAAAGATGGAAGTGAGCGATGTGCTGGAGCAGGTGTATATTGCCTTGACGGAAAAGGGCTATAACCCTGTAAATCAGATCGTGGGTTATATTATGTCCGGAGATCCCACTTATATCACCAGTCATAAGGGCGCCAGAAGCCTGATCATGAAGGTGGAAAGAGATGAGATCCTGGAAGAGCTGATGGCTGTTTACATTGATGCCCGTCTGAAATAACAGTGCCGGTCAGACTGCGGCTGCAGGCGGATACAGGCAGCACTTTGCTGCTTCGGATAAAATACCGTCAGGAGACTGGGAACGGTCTCTTTGTTTGATGACGGTACAGTATAATACAGGAATATGAAACGGTCATTTTCCTGCTGCAACGTCCATTGAGGTCTTCTAAAATGGGGAGCCTGATGGACGTTGTATTGTATATGGAAATAAAGCAGAGGAGGACGCTTTTTAAGTCCGCTCCTGCTTAAAAATGGCGGCTGCCAAAGCCGAAATCCGGCAGCTGCCGTATAGATGTGGAGGAATTGAATATGAGAATCATGGGTCTTGATTACGGCTCTAAGACTGTGGGAGTAGCAGTCTGCGATCCTTTAGGTATCACAGCCCAGACCGTGGAAACGATCACCCGCAAGGATGAGAATAAGCTGCGCCAGACCCTGGCCAGAATTGAAGCTCTGGCTTTAGAGTACGGGGTAGAACGGATCGTTCTTGGTTATCCTAAGAATATGAACAATACGCTGGGAGACCGGGCTAAAAATCCGAGGAATTAAAAGAAGCCTTAGAGCGCAGGACAGGCCTTCCTGTGGTGCTTTGGGATGAACGTCTTACCACAGTGGCTGCAGAGCGCGTGCTGATGGAAAGCGGCGTGCGCAGAGAGCACAGAAAGGAATCTGTGGATCAGATCGCAGCTGCCATGATCTTACAGGGATATTTAGACCGCATGGCGATGGAACAGAAAAAGGAAGAAACAGCCGGTGATATGCCGGAGAGCGGAGAATAAGATGGAAGAAAGAACAGACTGCATTACCATGGTGACAGAGGATGGAGACGAGGTGGTGTTTTCCGTACTGGAGGAGACCAGGATCCATGGGAAGGATTACCTTCTTGTCACAGACGCCCCTGAGGATGAGGATGGAGAATGTTATATTTTAAAGGATGTATCCGGAGAACAGGAGCCGGATGCGGTTTATGAGTTTGTGGAAGACGACAGAGAACTTGACAGTGTAATGGGGATTTTTGAAGCCCTTTTGTCTGATGCAGATGTGGAAATTGAAAAGTAAAAATAAGGAAGAAAGATTGGAGGAATCAGTTTGAGTTTAGAAGAAAAAGAAAATGGAATCGAGCAGGAAAATAATACGCCTGAACCAGCAGGGCATACAGGAGAAGCCGGTTCAGAAAACAGTGCGCTGGTAAAAAGACGCCCTCAGAACCGCCGGCCGGTTCAGAGAAGAACGGCGAGACCGAAAAATACATCTGAAGAAGGAAGGAAGGCTGAGGGAGCGGAAAGTACGGTACAGACAGAAGGCGCACCGGAGGCCGCAGAAAAGAAGGAACAGAACAGACGGGCTCCCAGACGCCGCACTCCGGCTCCCAGACAGGGACAGGGTACCGGCAGAAGACAGGTTCCGGCTCCTTTAAGAAATACAGATGAGACAGCGGCAGCTCTTCCTGCAAAGCGCAGCACACGGGGAACAAAAAAGGACGGAAAAGGCAAGTTAAAGGTGATCCCCTTAGGCGGCTTAGAGCAGATCGGCATGAATATTACAGCCTTTGAATATGAGGATTCTATTATCGTAGTAGACTGCGGACTTGCCTTCCCGGGGGATGATATGCTGGGAATCGATCTGGTGATCCCGGATGTGACCTATTTAAAACAGAATATTGACCGTGTAAAGGGATTTGTTATCACGCACGGTCATGAGGACCATATCGGTGCTCTTCCTTATATTTTACAGCAGGTAAACGTTCCGGTTTACGGAACCAAGCTGACCATTGCGCTCATTGAACACAAGTTAAAAGAGCACAATCTGTTAAAGACCACCAGGCGCCGTGTGATGAAGCATGGCCAGTCTGTGAATCTGGGCTGCTTCCGGGTGGAATTTATCAAGACGAACCACAGTATCCAGGATGCGTCCGCACTGGCAATTTTTTCACCGGTCGGCATTGTGCTCCACACTGGCGACTTTAAGATTGATTATACACCTGTATTCGGCGATCCCATCGACCTGCAGCGCTTTGCAGAGCTGGGAAAGAAGGGCGTCCTTGCCATGATGGCAGACAGTACCAATGCCACCCGTCCCGGCTTTACCATGTCCGAGCGCAGCGTGGAAAGACCTTTGATGCGATTTTCGCAGAGCATACGAATCACCGCATTATCGTGGCTACCTTTGCTTCCAATGTAGACCGTGTGCAGCAGGTAGTAAATACGGCTTATAAATATGGCAAAAAGGTAGTAGTGGAAGGCCGCAGCATGGTAACGATCATTGATATTGCCAGTGAGCTGGGATATATCAATATTCCCGACGGAACGCTCATTGACATTGACCAGCTGAAAAACTATCCGCCTGAGTCCACCGTGCTGATCACCACCGGAAGCCAGGGCGAGTCCATGGCCGCTCTGTCCCGCATGGCAGCCAGCATCCATAAGAAGGTGTCCATTATGCCGGGAGATGTGGTTGTATTAAGTTCCAGCCCTATTCCGGGAAATGAAAAAGCAGTGGCAAATGTGATCAATGAGCTTTCCACCAAGGGAGCCAAGGTGATCTGTCAGGATACTCATGTATCCGGCCATGCATGCCAGGAGGATTTAAAGCTGATCTACTCTCTGGTACATCCCAAGTTTGCCATTCCCGTACACGGCGAGTTCCGTCACAGGGTTGCGCAGAAGGAACTGGCAGAGTATATGGGCGTTGCCAAGGATAACGCGATCCTGGTTAATTCAGGCGATGTAGTGGCTCTGGATGAGGACAGCTGTCAGGTGATCGACCATGTGACAGCAGGCGGTATTCTGGTAGACGGTCTGGGTGTAGGCGATGTGGGAAATATTGTCCTGCGTGACCGTCAGAATCTGGCTCAGAATGGTATTATCGTGGTAGTGCTTACGCTGGAGAAGCATTCCAACCAGCTGCTTTCGGGCCCGGATATTGTATCCAGAGGCTTTGTCTATGTGCGGGAGTCTGAGGATCTTTTGGAGGAAGCTCATAATATCGTGGCAAATGCAGTAGAGGACTGCTTAGACCGCCGTGTAAGCGACTGGGGCAAGATTAAAAATATCATCAAGGACAGCTTAAGCGAGTTTTTATGGAAGCGCATGAAGCGCAATCCTATGATCCTTCCAATTATTATGGAAGTATAAGCCTTTGATATACAGCAGGAGGAGCGACAGGCCATGAGCAGACGGACAAGGGAGATCAATCGAATAACCACAGCCATTATCACCATTTCCATTAAGCTTATGGTGCTGGCTCTTCTTATCCTGCTTTTATACGAGGCCGTAGTCCGGGGATTTGCCTTTGGCCATGAGATTTTTTATGCAGAAGCGGCAGAGGCGGCTCCGGGGAGAGAAATCACGGTCGAGATAAAAGAGGGAGAGACAGCAAAAGAGGCCGCGGGAGAACTAAAGAAAAAGGGACTGATCACGAATGATTTCGCATTCTGGTTTCAGAGTATTTTCTATGATTACCAGGACATTTATCCCGGGATCTATACGCTTAACACCTCCATGACTTCCAAGGAGATTTTAAGAGAGCTGAATGTAAAACCTGAGGAGGAAAGCGAAGCGTCCCCCGAAGCCCGCACGGTGAGCGGGGAGGCGGATCTCTCAAAAGATGCAGATTCCTCAGAGAACAGGAAGACCAGAGCGGTTCAGGCAGAGCCTTCGGCTGTTTCTGAGACGGCTGCACCGGAAGCGGAAGAAGCAGAGGCAGAGCTGGACGGAGAGGATATCTATATGGAGGAAGAGGATAAGACATGATTGTAAATGACAGAATCACAGACTATATCCAGTCCCTGGAAACCAGTCAGGGACCGGTTTTGGATGAAATAGAAAAAGAGGCTCTGGATCAGTTTGTGCCTATCATCAGAAAGGAGACGGCAGCTTTTTAAGAACCATGACGGCAGCCCTTAAGCCGTCGGCCATACTGGAGATCGGCACGGCCGTCGGGTATTCTGCTTTGCAGATGTGCCGGGTGATGCCGGAGCACTGCCGCATTACTACCATTGAAAAGTATGAGAAACGCCTTCCCATCGCCAGAGAGAATTTTCATCGGGCAGGAGAAAGCGGACGGATCACACTTTTAGAGGGCGATGCAGACGTGCATCTGAAGGAGCTGGCAAAAAAAGGCTGTCAGTTTGATCTTGTGTTTATGGATGCAGCCAAGGGGCAGTATCTAAACTGGCTTCCCATGGTGCTTGATCTTATGCCCAAAGGCGCGGTGCTCATTTCCGACAATGTGCTTCAGGACGGCGATATCATCCAGTCACGGTTTGCCGTGGAGCGCAGAAACCGCACCATCCACAGCCGCATGAGAGAGTACCTGTATGAGTTAAAGCACACAGAGGAACTGGAAACCTCCGTGATCCCCATTGGAGATGGAGTGACAGTCAGTACAAAGATTAGATAGGAGAACGATATGAGAGAAACAGAGCTGCTGATACCGGCAGGCAGTCTGGACGTATTAAAGACTGCTGTGGTTTACGGAGCAGATGCCGTATACATCGGCGGAGAGGTCTTTGGCCTCAGAGCCAAAGCGCACAATTTTTCCAAAGAAGAAATGAAAGAGGGAATTGCCTTTGCCCATGAGCGCGGGGTCAAAGTCTATGTGACTGCCAATATTCTGGCGCACAATGACGATCTGCCGGGGGTAGAGGCTTATTTTGAAGAATTAAAAGAAGTGGGGCCGGATGCCCTGATCATTTCAGATCCCGGCATCTTTGCCATTGCAAAGAGAGTTCTTCCCCAGATGGAGCTCCATGTGAGCACTCAGGCGAATAATACCAATTACGGCACCTATTTATTCTGGCATCAGCTGGGAGCGAAACGGGTAGTTTCTGCAAGAGAGCTGTCCTTAGAGGAGATTAAGGAGATCCGGGCCCATATTCCGGAGGATATGGAGATTGAGAGCTTTATTCACGGAGCTATGTGCATTTCGTATTCCGGAAGATGCCTTTTGAGCAATTTCTTTACCGGACGGGACGCCAACCAGGGGGCCTGCACCCATCCATGCCGTTGGAAATATTCGATCGTAGAGGAGACCAGACCGGGAGAATATATGCCTGTGTATGAAAATGAGCGGCACCTATATCTTTAATTCCAGAGATCTGTGCATGATCGAGCATATTCCGGAGCTGATCGATGCGGGAGTTGACAGCTTTAAGATCGAAGGACGTATGAAGACAGCTCTTTATGTGGCAACGGTGGCAGAACCTATCGAAAAGCCATTGATGATTATAAAAAGGATCCTGCCCTCTATGAGCAGAATATGGAGTGGTATAAGGAAGAAATTGGAAAATGTACCTACAGAGAGTTTACCACAGGCTTTTATTTTGGAAAGCCGGGAGCAGATGCGCAGATTTACGACAGCAATACCTATGTAAAAAATTACACCTATCTGGGAACGGTAGAGGAGTCCGAAGGCTGCCGGTTCAGAATCGAGCAGAAGAATAAGTTCTCTGTGGGAGAAACCATTGAGATCATGAAGCCCGATGGACGAAACGTACAGGCCCTTGTAAAGAGTATCTGCGATGAAGAGGGCAATGCTCAGGAGAGCGCTCCCCATCCCAAGCAGATCTTGTGGGTGGAGCTGGATGCGCCGGCAGATGTGCATGATATACTGAGAAAGAAAGCGGAGCAGTAAAAGACAGGAGGCGGTAAGTTTGGTGGATGGTATCCTGCTGATCCTGGCAGCATTGTGTGCGGTTTACTTTGTGATCATTGTGATCTATGGGGAATCGGCACTTCTTTTGCCTTTATATGGCTGTTTTTTGCGGCTCTTTGCGTATTTCTTGTTTATGGAAAATGGTATTACAGCCGTCATATGTTTGACATTCCCAAGTGGGTGCCTGTGAGTATCGTTACCACCTGTGTGATGGGAGTGACCGTCATGGCAATGATATGTACTCTGGTGTTTTGGGCGTCGCTTCCGAGGAAGAACCGGACGATTATGTGATCGTTCTGGGAGCTAAGGTAAAGGAACATACGGTGAGCAATTCACTGAAAAAACGGCTGGATAAGGCCATTGACTATGCCCAGAAAAATCCGGAAACCTATCTGGTGCTTTCAGGGGGAAAGGGAGCGGATGAACCCATAAGCGAGGCTCAGGCCATGTACAAATATCTGGTCTATAACGGTGTCCGTCCAGAGCAGCTGCTCCTTGAGGATCGGTCTGCCAGTACGGTGGAAAATATTGCCTACAGCAGACTTGTGATCGAAGGCCATCGGGAACGGCTGCGTCTGGAACGGGAGCAGCAGGAGAAAAAACGCAGGGAACCTTACCTTATGGTAGATGACAAGCCTGTGGAAATCGGTGTTCTCACCAGCAATTTCCATGTATTCAGAGCCAGGATGATTGCCCGCAAATGGGGTTTTGAGCATGTTTATGGCATCAGCGCCCAGTCGGATCCTGTGCTTTTTATCCATCTGTGCGTTAGGGAATGTGCGTCGATTATAAAAGACCGGCTTATGGGAAATATGTAGGATAGAATGACTGCTTAAAGGAGGACTGAAATGATTGACAAAAAAATGTTAGACCGCGTAAAAGAGCTTTCACAGTACCGTCTTGTAGATGAAAGACCTGTTGAGGAGATGAACTCATATGGAATGGTGCTGGAGCATAAAAAGAGCGGAGCCAGGATTTTTTTAATGAGCTGTGAAGATGACAATAAAGTATTTTCCATTGGATTCCGCACTCCGCCCCAGGACAGCACAGGACTTCCCCATATTCTGGAACACAGTGTTTTGGAGGGGTCTGAAAGTTTCCGTAAAAGATCCCTTTGTAGAGCTGGTAAAGGGTTCTTTAAACACATTTTTAAATGCAATGACCTATCCGGATAAGACGGTTTATCCGGTCGCCAGCTGCAATGACAGGGATTTCCAGAACCTGATGGATGTGTATTTAGACGGCGTGCTCCATCCTTCCATTTACCGTGAACCGAAGATTTTTTTACAGGAGGGCTGGCACTATGAGATGGAGGAGACAGACAGCCCCTTAATCATCAACGGCGTGGTTTACAATGAAATGAAGGGCGCTTTTTCCTCACCGGAAAGCGTGCTGGATCGGTATACAAAGGCGGTTCTCTTTCCGGATACCCCATACCGCCATGAATCCGGCGGCGATCCCGCCTGTATTCCGGATCTGACCTATGAGCAGTTTATTGCCTTCCATAAAAATTACTATCATCCGGCCAACAGCTTTATCTACCTTTATGGAGATATGGATATGGCTGAAAAATTAGAGTGGCTGGACAGAGCGTATTTATCCCAATATGACAGGGCAGATTTTACCCGGGATTCCCGGATTCCCATGCAGAAGCCTTTAAGGAGCCCATTGAGAGGGAACTACTCTGTAACAGCGGAAGAAGGGACAAAGGGGCGAACCTATCTGTCTTTAAATACCGTAGTGGGAACGGATCTGGATCCGGAGCTTTATGTGGCTTTCCAGATTTTGGAATATGCGCTGATCGATGCTCCGGGAGCACCCTTAAAGCAGGCGCTTATTGACGCCCATATTGGTCAGGATATTCTGGGGAGGCTACGACAACGGGATCCTTCAGCCCTGCTTTCCGTAATCGCCAAAAATGCAGAGCGGGAGCAGAAGGGGGAATTTCTTGCTGTGGTTAAGGGAACCCTGCGCCGTCTGGCAGATCAGGGCATTGACAGAAAGAGCCTTCTTGCAGGCTTAAACTACTACGAATTCCGCTACAGAGAAGCAGATTACGGCTCTGCGCCCAAGGGACTTATGTACGGTCTCTGGTCTATGGACAGCTGGCTTTATGACGGAGATCCTATGCTCCATCTCCAGTATCAGAAGACCTTTGACTTTTTAAAGAAGGCAGTATCCGAAGGATATTTTGAGAATCTGATCCGCGGATATCTTCTGGATAATCCCCATGAGGCTTTTGTGATCGTAAGCCCCTGTACAGATCAGACCGCCAGAGAGGATGAGGCTCTGGCAGAGCGGCTTAAGGCTTACAGGGATTCCCTTTCAGAAGAAGAGAGGGCGAGATTGTCCGAAAGACAAAGGAATTAAAGGCATATCAGGAGGAGCCGTCCTCTCAGGAGGATCTGGAAAAGATTCCCATGCTTCAGAGATCCGATATTGAGAAAAAGGCAGAAGGCTTTTCCTATGAGGTAAAGGAGGAGAGTGGGATTCCTGTCATCCACAGCCCGTTATTTACCTCTGGGATCGGCTACCTGAAGGTGCTCTTTGACTTTTCTGTCCTGCCGGATGAAGATATTCCCTACGGAGCTCTTTAAAGTCCGTGCTGGGTTATGTGGATACGGAGCATTACAGCTACAGCGATCTTACCAGCGAGATTTATTTAAACAGCGGCGGCCTGGATTTTTCCGTAGGCGGCAGCCAGAAAATGGGAGAGCCTGGAAACTTTACCGGTACCTTTACAGCCAGCGTAAAGGTGCTCTATGAAAAGCTGGATTTTGCTTTTGAGATGCTGGAAGAGATCCTCCTGCGCTCTAAGCTTACAGACGAAAAACGTCTGGGAGAGATTTTGGATGAGACTATGTCCAGAGCCAGAATGCGTCTGGAGAACAGTTCTCACAGCTCCGCTGCCATGAGCTGCTTCCTATTATTCGCCCCTGTCTTCTTTCTATGACCGCACCGGCGGTATTGGCTTTTATCAGTTTTTGGAGAAAATTACAGAGCGCTGCAGCAAGGAAGAGGGATATCGTCTCAAACTGGGGAAAAAGCTTATGGAAGTTGCAAAAACGCTCTTTACTGCTTCCAATATGACCGTAAGCTACACGGCGGATGAAGAGGGCTATGGCAGGCTTCCGGCTGCGCTGGCTGCCTTTAAGGCGGTTCTTCCGGAAGGGAATGGGATCCGTTACCCCTATGAATTTAAGCCAGAGCTTAAAAATGAAGGCTTTCGGACTGCATCGCAGGTCAACTATGTGGCCTGCTGCGGCACCTTCGGAGAGAGTGCTTATACAGGCGCATTAAAGGTATTAAAGGTGATTTTAAATTACGAATATCTCTGGGTAAACCTGCGTGTAAAGGCGGAGCCTACGGCTGTATGAGCAGCTTTGGGCGAAATGGGGAAACAATGTTAGTATCTTACCGGGATCCCAAGCTGGGCGAGACAAACCGGGTTTATGAGGGAATCCGGAGTATTTGAGAACCTTTTCCATTGACGACAGAGATATGACAAAATACGTTATCGGCGCCTTCAGTGAGCTGGATGCTCCCTTAAATCCTGCGGCAAAAGGAGCCAGAAACCTGGGAGCATGGCTTTCCGGCGTTACGGACGAGATGATCCAGAGAGAGCGGGATCAGGTTCTGAATGTGACCCAGGAGGATATCCGGGCACTGGCCGGACTGTTAGAGTCTGTGTTAAACACAGGCGCTCTCTGTGCCATTGGAAATGACCAGCAGATTGTGAATGAACAGGAACTCTTTAACGAAATAAAGCATCTTTACCACTAAATGAGCAGGAGCAGAAATGATGGAAGAAAATGTACAGAAGAAATCAGGCTTTGTCACACTGATCGGCCGTCCCAACGTAGGAAAATCCACGCTGATGAATCATCTGATCGGCCAGAAGATCGCCATTACCTCTGATAAGCCCCAGACCACCAGAAACAGGATCCAGACGGTGTATACAGATGAAAGAGGCCAGATCATTTTCCTGGATACTCCGGGAATCCACAAGGCGAAAAACAAGCTGGGCGAATATATGGTAGATGTGGCAGAGCACACCTTAAAGGAAGTGGATGTGATCCTCTGGCTGGTGGAACCCACCACCGGGGCCGGGGAACGCCACATTGCAGAGCAGCTTTCCAATGTGAAAACACCGGTGATTCTGGTGATCAACAAAATTGATACCTTAAAAAGCAGGAAGAAATTTTAACATTTATAGATGCCTACAGGATGTGTGCAAGTTTGCAGAAATTGTGCCTCTTTCCGCACTGAAGGAAAAAAATACCGATCTTTTGCTGGAGCTTCTTTTTAAATATCTGCCCTGTGGCCCCATGTTTTATGATGAGGACACAGTTACGGATCAGCCCATGCGCCAGATTGCGGCAGAGCTTATCAGAGAAAAAGCGCTTCGCCTTCTGGATGATGAGATTCCCCACGGATAGCAGTTACTATCGAAAAGATGCGCGAAAGGAAAAACGGCATCATGGACATTGAAGCCAGCATTGTCTGCGAACGCGAGTCCCACAAGGGAATCATTATCGGAAAGGGCGGCTCTATGTTAAAGCGCATCGGCACCAATGCCCGCAGGGAAATTGAAAATATGCTGGAGATGCAAGTCAATCTGCAGCTGTGGGTAAAGGTACGCAAGGAATGGAGAGACAGTGAGCTGTATATGAAAAATTACGGCTATGACAAAAAAGATGTATAAGGGGAGCGAGCAGGGTGAGAGAAGCAGTTAGCCTCACGGGCATGGTGCTTTTGGCTGCATCCTTTGGGGAAGCAGACCGGAGAGTGGTGCTTTTGACCAGAGAACGGGGGAAGATCACAGCCTTTGCTCACGGAGTAAGAAGGCCGGGAAGCGCCCTGATGGCAGTTACCAGACCCTTTGTGTTCGGCACTTTTAACGTCTTTGAGGGCCGCAGCGCCTATACCCTTCAGAGCGCCCAGCCGGTATGCTATTTTGACGAGCTTTCTGCAGATATGGAGGGGGCCTGTTACGGAGCTTATTTTCTGGAAATGGCCTCCTATCTGGCTCAGGAAAACATGGACGGAACCGAACTTTTAACACTGGTTTACCAGACATTAAAGGCCCTTTTAAATCCGTCCCTTCCAAACCGCCTGGTCCGGCGGATCTTTGAGCTGAAAGTCATGGTTATAAACGGAGAATACACAGAAAATCCCCAGGGAAAGGTATCCGAGTCCTGTACCTACACCTGGCAATATGTCATTTATTCCCCTGTAGGAAGCCTCTATACCTTCGTACTAAAACCCGAAGTCCAGGCCGAATTCGAGCACCAGGTAGAAAATGCCAGAACCACCTTCATCCGCCACAACTTCCGTTCTCTGGAAATTCTGGAACTGATGACCAGGTAGAACAGATGGAAATGTTTTGGTTTTACCTATAGAAACAACATATGGCCATTGGCGACCACAACAAATACTTGCCGATAAGGCTTGAAATTATACGCATCAGAAGATATAATAAGCGGTATATTGCTCCCGCGGATGCAGGAGAAGCCTGGAAGAAAGGAAGAAATATGAAGAAAAGCATAAGAGGAATCCTGCTTCTTGCAGCCTGCACCGTCTTTTTTGCCGGCTGTGCCAGATCCAAAGGGAGTCGGGAAGCCTTTACGGAAAATACCCTTTATGTAGCCGGTGATGGAAGCGTTTCCTGGGCTTCTGTCGAAAGCTTCGGGGAAGGCGATTACAAAGAAGAGGAGTTAAAAGCCTTTGCCGGAGAGAGAATCAGCCAGTTTAACCAGTCTCAGGGCGAAGAGCCAGCCTTTGAAAATGAGAAGGGGCAGAAAAGCTTCCGGTTGCTCTTGATACAGTGAGTATGAAGGATGGAAGGGCAGTTCTGGTGACGGAATACGATACCCCTTCCCGGCTGGTGGAGTTTTCACAGGACATAGGAGATGAGGGGATGCCCTTTGATTCGATTGATATAGGCAGTCCTGCGTCCCTGGCTTTGAAAGAACAGACTTCTTATCTGGATATAGAGGGAAAAGCGGTAGATCAGCAGGAAATTTTAAAGGAAACAGGTCTTGCGGTCCGTGTTTCGGGCCAGGGTCATTTCCGCGAAAAAAAGATCCGCTATATAAGTGAGGGCTGTACCCTTCGGGATGTTCATACAGTGGAAACCGCGTCTGAGGGAGTAAGCTGCATTATATTGGAGTGATGCCCTGAAAGGGGCTTGCTGACAGTAAGTATATAAAAAGAGAGGACATGGATCATGGAAAAGACAATGGAAAAAATCGTAGCTCTTGCCAAGAACAGAGGATTTGTATACCCGGGTTCTGAGATCTACGGCGGACTTGCCAACACATGGGATTATGGTAATCTTGGTGTTGAACTTAAAAACAATGTAAAGAAAGCCTGGTGGCAGAAGTTTGTTCAGGAAAGCCCATACAACGTAGGTGTGGACTGTGCGATTCTGATGAATTCCCAGACATGGGTAGCCAGCGGCCATCTGGGCGGATTTTCTGATCCATTGATGGACTGTAAGCAGTGTCATGAGCGTTTCCGTGCAGACAAGCTGATTGAGGATTATAATGATGAGCACGGTATCGAGATCGAAGGCTCTGTAGACGGCTGGTCTCAGGAAGAGATGAAGCAGTATATTGAGGATAAGCACATCTGCTGTCCAAGCTGCGGCGCTCACGATTTTACAGATATCCGTCAGTTCAACCTGATGTTTAAGACCTTCCAGGGCGTAACTGAGGATGCCAAGAATACCGTATACTTAAGACCGGAGACTGCACAGGGTATTTTTGTAAACTTCAAAAACGTACAGAGAACATCCAGAAAGAAAGTTCCCTTCGGTATCGGACAGGTTGGAAAGTCCTTCAGAAATGAGATCACTCCCGGAAACTTTACCTTCCGTACCAGAGAGTTTGAGCAGATGGAGCTTGAATTTTTCTGCAAGCCGGGCACCGATTTGGAGTGGTTTGCATACTGGAAGCAGTTCTGTATTGACTGGCTTCAGACCCTTGGCATCAAGCCGGAGGAGATGCGTGCACGAGATCATTCTCCGGAGGAACTGTGCTTCTACAGTAAGGCTACCACAGACCTTGAGTTCCTTTTCCCATTCGGATGGGGTGAGCTGTGGGGAATCGCTGACCGTACAGATTATGACCTGACTCAGCATCAGAATGTATCCGGACAGGATATGACATACTTTGATGATGAGACAAAGGAAGAAATACATTCCTTATGTAATCGAGCCTTCATTGGGTGCAGACCGTGTAACACTTGCATTCTTATGCTCTGCATATGATGAAGAAGAGATCGGAGAGGGCGATGTGAGAACTGTACTTCATTTCCATCCGGCACTGGCTCCGGTTAAGATCGGTGTGCTCCCACTTTCCAAGAAACTGAACGAAGGTGCAGAGAAAGTATTTGCAGAGCTTTCCAAATACTATAACTGTGAGTTTGATGACAGAGGAAATATTGGAAAGCGCTACAGAAGACAGGATGAGATCGGTACTCCGTTCTGCGTAACATATGATTTCGAATCTGAGAACGATCAGGCAGTTACTGTCCGCGACCGCGACACCATGGAGCAGGTTCGCGTACCGATTGCAGAGCTGAAGAATTACTTTGAGGATAAGTTCCGTTTCTAGGAATATGTAAAATGAAAGAAACAGCATCTGGGAAACCGTTAAAAACGGTATTTCCGGGTGCTTTTTTCATATGCCTTTTCCAAGCGGCGCGTAGAAAAGTTTAGAATGATTTTATAAACGCCCCGCCATAAGTATGGTATACTTAAACTATATGTAAATTGCCTGTCTGCGTGCTGCGCCGGGGGCAGTGGAAGGAGGATAAAAAGGTGAAGATAAGGACACGGCTTGCGGTAGCATTTATTATCATAACCGTTTTTCCGATGCTTATGATCTACCTTTCTGTGATCGCCCTCAGCGATTATCAGGAAAAGTCCTTTAAAGAAGCCTTTAAAAACCCTTCATATGGATTATCCGAAAGGTGTTGGATGAAAACCGGATAATTACAAGGATCCGGCATATCTGGATAAAGTGAATGCAAAATTAAATGAACAATATGCCTATCTGATTGTCCGCCGTGAGGATACGATCATTTATTACGGGGCGAACGGAGAACCGCAGGATGCGTCTCTCTGCGCTCAGCTTCCGGATTTTGATGTGATGAAGGGACGCATGGAAGGTGGGATCTATCTGGACGGCGAGAGTCAGCATCTGATCAAGCAGATGGATTTTCAGTTTTCGGACGGTGCCGAGGGAAGTGTGTTTATTGTTTCCAATGTAGACGATCTGCTTCCTGAAGTAAAGTCCATGTTTCGGGAAATGCTGTTTTTGGGCGTGGCGATTCTGGTGGTAGCGGGCTTTACCCTTACGGTTTGGGTATACCGTTCTATTTTAAGCCCCTTAAACAAGCTTCAGGAGGCTACCAAGCAGATACGGGACGGTAATCTGGAGTTTACCCTGGATGTAGATGCAGATGATGAGATAGGCCAGCTTTGCCAGGATTTTGAAGAAATGCGGATCCGTTTAAAGGAAAATGCAGAGGAAAAGCTTCAGTATGATAAGGAAAGCAAGGAGCTGATCAGTAATATTTCCCATGATCTTAAGACTCCCATTACAGCCATTAAGGGGTATGTAGAAGGGATTCTGGACGGGGTTGCTTCCTCACCTGAGAAGCTGGACAGATATATCCGCACGATTTATAATAAAGCCAATGATATGGACCGGCTGATCGATGAGCTGACCTTTTACTCCAAGATTGACACAAATAAGATTCCTTATACCTTTGCAAAGATCAATGTATCCCAGTATTTTAAGGACTGTCTGGAAGAGGTGGGTCTGGATATGGAAGCAAGGGCATTGAGCTGGGATATTTCAATTATGCGGATGAGGATGTGATGGTTATTGCAGATGCAGAGCAGATGAAGCGTGTGATCAACAACATTATCAGCAATTCGGTCAAATATCTGGACAAGAAAAAAGGAATCATCAATATCAGAATCAAGGATGTGGGAGACTTTATCCAGATTGAGATTGAGGACAATGGAAAGGGCATTGCGGCAAAGGATCTGCCGAATATCTTTGACCGTTTTCTACCGTACAGATTCCTCACGAAACTCTTCTCAGGGCGGCAGCGGGATCGGACTGTCCATTGTACGCAAGATCATTGAGGATCACGGTGGACGCATCTGGGCCACCAGCAAGGAAGGCATCGGAACGGAGATCCATTTTGTAATAAGAAAATATCAGGAGGTTATGCAGGAATGAGCAAAATACTGATTGTAGAGGATGAAGAAAGCATCGCAGAGCTGGAAAAGGATTATCTGGAGCTGTCCGGCTTTGAGGTTGAGATCGAAAATAACGGAACCGATGGTCTGGACCGTGCTTTAAAGGAAGACTACGATCTCCTGATCCTGGATCTGATGCTTCCGGGAACGGACGGATTTGAGATCTGCCGCAGGGTAAGGGAGATTAAAAATACCCCTATTATTATGGTTTCTGCCAAAAAGGAGGACATTGACAAAATCCGCGGTCTGGGCCTTGGCGCAGATGATTATATGACAAAACCGTTCAGTCCGAGTGAGCTGGTTGCCAGAGTGAAAGCCCACGTGGCCCGCTATGAGCGTCTGATCGGAAGCGGCCAGCCCGCCAATGAGATTATTGAAATCCGCGGTTTAAAGATCGACAAAACAGCCCGCAGAGTATGGGTGGCAGGAGAGGAAAAAACTTTTACAACCAAGGAATTTGATCTTCTAACCTTTTTAGCCCAGAATCCCAACCATGTATTTACAAAGGAGGAACTGTTCAGCAAAATCTGGGATATGGAATCCATCGGCGATATTGCCACCGTTACAGTGCATATTAAGAAGATCCGGGAAAAAATTGAATTTAATACAGCCAAGCCTCAGTACATTGAGACCATCTGGGGAGTTGGGTATCGGTTTAAGGTATAGGGAAAATCCTCCGCTTGTGCGGGGGATTTTTCATATGCAGAAAGGAATGGCACATTTCTTTGTTAATAGTTACTATAAAATATTAGTTCGCATATACGAACAATAAATGAATATACGAAAATGACAGAAAATGAAAACGCTTACAGTAAATTTTGCTGTAAAATAACCAAATTTTTTCAAAATTTTGTCGGTAAAGGACTTTACTCCCCCAATCTTTGTGATATAATAAACGAGGTGGACGGATAAGGAGAACCATTGATTCCGTCTGATAGGCGGGCACAGGAAATTTCCCGGTATGTCCGGTTAAAGAGCGGCAGAGTCCTGAGGGAATCTGCCAGAATGAGGAGGAAGAAACTTATGGCTACAAAGTGGGTTTATTTATTCAGCGAAGGCAATGCGACCATGAGAAACCTGTTAGGTGGTAAGGGCGCTAACCTTGCGGAGATGACAAATCTGGGATTACCTGTACCACAGGGATTTACGATTACAACAGAGGCCTGCACCCAGTATTATGAAGATGGCAGAAAAATCAATGACGAGATCATGGGCCAGATCATGGAGCATATTGGAAAGATGGAGGAGATCACCGGCAAGAAGTTCGGCGATAAGGAGAATCCGCTGTTGGTTTCCGTTCGTTCAGGTGCAAGAGCTTCCATGCCAGGTATGATGGATACCATCTTAAACCTGGGTCTGAATGAGGAAGTAGTAGAGGTTCTGGCTGCAAAGTCCGGTAATCCGCGCTGGGCATGGGACTGCTACAGAAGATTCATCCAGATGTTTTCTGACGTAGTTATGGAAGTTGGAAAAGAAGTATTTTGAAGAGTTGATCGATAAGATGAAGGCTGAGAAGGGAGTAACCCAGGACGTGGAGCTGACCGCTGAGGATCTTCACGAGCTGGCAAATCAGTTCAAGGCTGAATATAAAGAAAAGATCGGAAAGGATTTCCCAACCGATCCCAAGGAGCAGCTGATGGAGGCCATCAAGGCTGTATTCCGTTCCTGGGATAACCCGCGTGCAAACGTTTACCGCCGCGATAATGATATCCCTTATTCCTGGGTACTGCTGTAAACGTACAGATGATGGCATTCGGAAACATGGGCGAGACTTCTGGTACAGGCGTTGCATTTACCCGTGACCCAGCTACCGGCGAGAAGCACCTGATGGGCGAGTTCTTAATGAATGCTCAGGGTGAGGACGTAGTTGCAGGTGTCCGTACCCCTCAGAAGATTGACCAGTTAAAGGAAGTTATGCCGGAGGTTTATGAGCAGTTCGTAGGCATCTGCCATACCTGGAGGATCATTACAGATATGCAGGATATGGAGTTCACCATTGAGGATAAGAAGCTTTATATGCTGCAGA
>SCPP01000266.1_pt1 | contig 19501 bp, 30 predicted proteins | sample 6106811 | NCBI WGS metagenome assembly SCPP01 (sample SAMN10720449, study PRJNA508395) | human gut metagenome | isolation source: Participant 2 stool, 15 month | host: Homo sapiens | collected 2018
GGAAATCAAACAGAATTAACAGCATGGCTACCTGAGGCAGGAAAAACACACCGAAATAGGCAGCCGCAGCTGTAAGCACATCAAAGCAATGATACCGATGGTCTGAAGCAGATGGCGCACGGACATGAAGAAGGCATTAAACAGCGCTTCACCGGATTATAAAACCGGGACTGAAGGGCAAACACATAGGTGCTGATAAAGATATACAGCATCAGAAAGCCTCCGAATACAGCCGTCATCAAAAGCTTGGGAACACCTGTAAGACTGTTCATCTGGCCTGTAAGAAAGAACCAGAAGTCAAATGCCAAAAGCGCGCCTGCAGCCAGCAGGATCACCCATATAATCGTGGACTGCACAAAATTCTCCTTAAAGGAATGGAAAAAGTTTTTGATCGTACCGTCATTTTCATCCCGGACCAGTTTCAAAGTCACATAGTACACAGCCGTTGTAGCAGCTCCCGCAGTGACAATTGGAATGGAACACACAATCCACAGAATGTTCAAAAGAATCAAATCTCCCAGCTTTCCGATAAAGCGCCAGACGGGATTGTCATAATTAAACAGGCCTTGAAGCATAATACCCTCTTCTTTCTTAAAATAAAAATATCACAGAATATTGTACCATATCAGCCCCAAATGCGCAAACTCAAAATAGTTGCAGGAGGATGTGAAATAGCCTATAATAAATGGTATCATCAGCAACAGCCTGCTGACAGTAAAAATCTGCAAACGGAGGAAGCGACACGAATGACTTTACGGCAAGAAGCTCAGGAAGAAAAAGAAAAACTCAAACATATGTCCTGGAAGGACAGGATCTGGTATATCTGGGAATACTACAAATTCCATATGCTGTTAGCATTCATTGCTATGGTAATCCTCTGGGTGATCGGCACCTCTTTGTACCGGCAGTCATTTACCACCCGGCTTTCCATGGCGGTTATCAATGACCGTTCCGGCGGAAATTCCAGTACCGAGCCTTTGATGGCAGGACTGAGGGAAGCCCTGGACTGTGGGAAAAAGGATATTATCGAGATCAATGAAGGCCTGTTTCTGGATACAAATGAGGAAACCATGTCCCAGTATTCATATGCCAGCATGGCAAAAATCGCCGCTCTTGTATCCGGAGGAATGCTGGATATTATGATCGCTGATGAGGCTACCATCCGCCATTACGAAACTCTGGATGCTTACCTGGATCTTAGTGAGCTTTTGCCGAAGGAGCTTTGCAGCCAGCTGGAGGATCAGTTTCTCTATACGACAACCACAGACGGTGAAAAAATCCCCGCTGCCGTTTCTCTGGAAAAATCCTCTTTAAAGGATGATACGGGTATTATCATGGAGTCGCCCTATCTGGCTGTGATCTCTAACACTCAGCATAAAGAAGATATCCTTGGGGCCATTTCCTATCTGTTCCGTTCCCTTGAGCCGTAACATCCCTATGGCTTAATTTTCTTTCTTCAACCACTCTCATACCCAGGCATTCCGCCACTGCGCGGGAGGCCTGGTTTTTTTCATGGATCACCGCCAGAAGTTCTGCTGACAGTACCTCATGGGCGTACTCTGCAATGGCTGTCACTGCCTCCCTTGCATATCCCAATTTCCGGTAAGGTTCAAAATATGATATCCCAGCTCCAGCCACTGGCTTTTCGGGAAGTTTCCTCAAAGCATACTGCTCAAATATTTCCCCCCCGGCGATGATACTCCTGCCATCCCCACAAGCTCATTTGTTTCCCTGCGCACAAGCGCCCAGGTACCGTATTCATAAAAAGCATACTGACTGCGGATATACTGCTCCATAGTCTCTTCCGACCGGAAAACCGCCTCTTCCCCGGCGTATTCCTCCTCAGGAATCTGCTTAACATCCCCTTTTACAAACTCCCGTATCATCAGCCGTTCAGTGAGATCGATCATCCAGGGAAGACCCAGATGACGCCGAAGGATCAGCTCCTCCAACTCTTCTGTATCATACTCCCAGCCAGGAACCACATAGGGGATCCCTCTCAGACTCCAATCGCCCTGCACAGCATTCTCTACACCCAAAACAGCCCTTCCGGCAGCTTTCGCCGCCAGAAGGGCCTGTGGTTCATCTGATATCAGAAGCCTGTGATCCGTTCCATCAATACGGATCCTGCGCTCCTTTGTCATCTCAGCACTTCTCCGGTTCCGGATATGTCTCTCCAAATGTATCAACTGTCATGGACTTGATCTTCTGCTCGCTTAACGGGCGGTCGCTGTAATCGGTGCGCTCATCTGCAATCCGGTTTACGACCTCCATGCCCTCTGTGATCTTTCCGAATGCAGCGTATGCTCCATCCAGATGCGGGGATTTCTTATGCATGATAAAGAACTGAGAGCCTGCAGAATCAGGATGCATTGCCCTTGCCATGGACAGAACGCCCTCTGTATGCTTTAAGTCATTTTTAAAGCCGTTCTGGGAAAACTCACCCTTAATGCAGTAGCCGGGGCCGCCCATGCCTGTTCCCTGAGGGCAGCCGCCCTGGATCATAAATCCGCTGATCACGCGGTGAAAGATCAGTCCGTCATAGTATCCTTTCGATACAAGGCTGATAAAATTATTAACTGTGTTGGGAGCAATCTCAGGATATAACTCTGCCTTCATCACATCGCCATTTTCCATGGTAATAGTAATAACTGGATTTGCCATTCTCATAATCTCCTTTTCATTTAATCTTGTTCCACTATACCAAATCACAGGGAATTTGTCCAGCAAAAGGAAGGCCGCCCGGCGTCTTCTCCGGACGGCCTTCCCACTGGAAAACCATTATTCAATCATAATATATTTCTTCTGCTCTATAGCAGGCTTTTCTTCCTTTTTCGGGATAAACAGCTTTAAAATACCGTGCTTAAACTCACCCTTTATATCTTCCTCAACCATGTTCTCTCCTACATAGAAGGAACGCTCACAGGCTCCTGCATACCGCTCCCTGCGGATATAGCGTCCAGTATCCTTTTCCTGCTCATCCTGATCCAGCCCTTTGGCTGCCTGAATGGTCAAATAGCCATTTTCCAGAGAAACCTTAACCTCATCTTTTGTAAATCCGGGCAGATCCATTTCCAGCTCATACCCCTGGTCTGTCTCTTTCACATCGGTCTTCATCAGATTTTTGCCTCTGCGTCCGTACAGCTTTTTTTCAGCTCTTCTTTCATCTCTTTCATCAAAAAACGGAAAATCTCTCATAAACTCGTCAAACATATCTTCTCCAAAAATACTAGGCATCAACATAAATCATCTCTCCTTTTCGTGAAACCTTTTTGGATCTGTGATCTGCGATCTTATATCTTCCAATCCGTCTGCCGATCCACTATGGGAACCTCCGGAATCAAGTTCCTGCTTCCGAACTCTTTTCCTTTGTTCTAGCTGTAATATAACACTTATTATTAGCAATGTCAAGAGTTGAGTGCTAATTTATTTAAATTTTTTCCCACGATCCCCTTCTGCCCCTCATCCGGCTCCCATGGGAAATGGATTTCCGCAAGAACATTTTCCCAGCATATCAGATACTGATTTCGGAAACCATATCTGGAATCATAGATACGGTATGCTTCTATGGCTCCCCAGGGCCTCGCATCCTCTTCCTGATAAATCCTGTCTCCCTCCGGATAATGGCACTCTCCTTCCCGGATCAGAGCCTGCCTGCACCGGTCATAAAGCACCGGCAGCTTCACAGTTATCAGGCTATACTCCAGTTCCCTGAAATTTTCTGCATCCAGGCGGGGCCTCTGGGAAATGCTCTCCTGCCTGAGAAGCAGGGATTCCTTTTTATCATTTTCTCTGATATATTCCTCATAGCTCTCCCCCGTCAGATCTTCCAGCTTAAGAGGAAGCTCATCCTGAGACACCTCCCAGGTTCTTCCCCCATACTCATAGGTTTTTTTCATCTGAAATAAACATGCCTCTATCAGACGCCTTCAAAATTCCCAAGGTAAGAAATCCCAGCATAAAACACGAAATAAAATATGCGGCGATCATTCCTGCGATCTGATGTCCTCTCCCTGACAGGCCCCTTTTTTTCATCCATCCCATTCCCGCATACACTATGCCAAATAAAAGGCTGAAACAGGCAACTCCAAGAACCACCAGCCAGCGCTCCATCAAACCTCCGCCAAACAGCGTTCTCAGCGTCCAGAGTATCATCATAAACGACAGCATTCCAAACAGAATCCTCCGAACTATCCCCATTCCCCGCGCAGAAGGGAGCCTGCCCTTTAGAACCTCCTTCTTTGCCCGTAAATACCATAAAATATAACCGATTGTCTCGCCCAGGCAAATAAAAACCACCATCAGAAAACAAATGACTCCCAAGAGGCGGCCCCCGTCAGACAGCACTCCTGTAAAATCCCGGCCCAGAGATGAAAAAAAGTCCACTCCTGCAGCAGGGCTGCTGCAAAAACAAGGAGCCCTGAAAAAAGATATCTTTTTATCCCAATCCCACGAACCGCTTCCAGCTCCTCCTTTGCCGTACTACCAAAAGGAGGTGCCTCCTCCCGGCTGCAGCAGTAGATTCCCATACGGTCCGACTGGCAGACCTGCTTCCAGCCATCCTGTGGCAGCCGGCCCCCGTCCTTTTCCTCAATCTCCTCTTTTATCCCCCTGCAATGAGACACTGCAAAATGCAGTCTTGCCGGTTCGATCCGTTCATACTCCCAGAACAGCCCGATCCTTTTGAGCATCCACCCCTTTTGAACCATCTGCTCCAGATGGGTGCAGATTTCTCTGTAATCGTAAAATGTAAAGTTCTCCATTCGGCGTTTTCGGTTTCTCACAGGCACACCCCCTTAATTTTTGCCACATTCTTCTCCATTTAACTGAAAATGCCGCAGAAGCCCATTTCAGGCTTTCTGCGGCACTGCTTTCAGCGGTTTTAACACATTTTCCGGCGATTACAGGCAGCTTGCGTATGCAGCCTTTGCGCCTTCTGTATGAATCTTCTTTAAGTTTTCTGTAACCTTGGCCTCCAGACCTTCGATCTGTGTCAAATCCTGATCCCACATTTTTTCATTGGTCAGAACAGCATGTACCAGCTCCTCCTCAGAATCATCCTTATGGTCGTAGTAGAATTCCAGTACCCAGCGGTCATCGCTTACGGTATACTCATTGCCGGCCGGACGCTTGCATACAAGACCTGCATCTGTAAGGGCCTGGATATCATTGCTGTAAAATGCAATGTATGCAGCCAGAGACATGGTCAGGCACTCAGGCAGCCTGCCCTCTTCCTTGATGTACTCCAGGAAGGACGGCATATTTCTCGCCTTCCACTTGGAGGTGGAATTTAAGGAAATGCTCATCAGCTCATGGTTTACAAATGGATTGTTGAAACGGTCAGATACAGCTGCTGCGAATTTTAACAGGTCATCCTTGTCCAGAGGAAGGGTTGGGATCACCTCATCATAGAGCATCTTGTTCATGAAGTCCTTGATCACCTCATCGTTCATGCAGTCGCGGACAATATCCTCGCCTGCCAGGTATGCACCCAGAACAAAGCCAGTATGAGCGCCGTTTAAGATACGCACCTTTCTCTTCTTATATGGGCTCATATCAGGTGTTACAAATACCTTATCCATCAGTCCGGCCTTCTTAAATGGCAGAACATCATTTAACTTCTCGTCACCCTCGATTACCCAGACGCCGAATACCTCGCCAACGTCTGTCAGCGGATCCTCGTAGCCGTTCTTTGCATCCAGAGCCTTTACTTCCTCTGCATCACGGATACGGCCCGGAACGATACGGTCTACCAGGGAACCGCAGAAGGTGCAGTCCTCATTGACATACTTCTTAAATCCGTCCTCAAGTCCCCACTGCTCAATGTACTGATTTACGCACTTCAACAGCTCTTTGCCGTTGTTGTCGATCAGCTCGCAGGCCAGCATGATAATACCGGACTTTCCAGCCTGATAGCGATGATAGAGCACCTGTGTCAGCTTTGCAGGAAAGCTTGCAGGAGGGCAGTCATCCTTCTGGCAGGAAGGATCATACTGAATACCTGCCTCCGTCGTATTGGATACGATAATCTCAAGATCGTCGCTTGCGGCAACCTCCATCATCTTGTCATAGTCAGCCTTCTCATATGGATTTAAGCAGTTTGCAACGCTGGAAATCACACGCTTGTCGTCTACCTTCTGACCATTTTCACTTCCGCGCAGATACAGGGTGTACAGACCCTCCTGCTCGTTGATCATCTTTGCCAGACCCGGAGCAATGGGCTGTACCAGACAGCACTTTCCGTTCCATCCGGCCTTTTCATTTGCAAGATCAAACCAATAATCCACAAATGCACGAAGGAAGTTTCCCTCGCCGAACTGAAGGACCTTTACAGGGGCGTCCTCCAGGATATATCCGTCATAGCCGGATTTCTTCAACACATCATAATTTAAAAGTGCCATAATAAATGTTCTCTCCTTTCCTTTGTGAACCATCTTTGTACTTTATTTTACCACAGGTATTTACCCTTTTTAAATAGAAATATTTTATTTTGTAGAAAACACGAAAATTATAGCTGTATTTTTGTAAAATTTGTTGTGTTTCTCGGTATTGTGTATTTTTTATCAATGTTACATTTTCTTACATGGCTCTTTCATAAGAAAACAGACAACTTTTCCGCTCTTTATAAATTTTTTAATGGCAAATCCGTTACTCAGCCCAGCCACAGTCCATATAATGATTATAATAGGACGGCAGATCATCACCGTATATTTCTCTCAAATCCGGATTATTATCTGAATAATACTGTGCATCGAATACAAAGGAAATATGTTCCGGTATGTCCGGTTCTTCATTTCAGGCTTATGCCTGTACAGGCCTATTATACCCCATTCATACCCCAGGCCAAGAGGGATATTAAACTTGAACAATTTTTGAGTAAAAGGTGTACGCCCTTATAAACATTTGAGTACAAAAAAGCGAAAAAAATCCCCGGAAACTCTAGGTTTCCAGGGATTTCCCATGTCAAAATTATTCACATGTATAGGGCATCAGAGCGATGTGGCGTGCGCTTGATAGCTACAGTTAAAGCTCTCTGGTGCTTTGCGCAGTTGCCAGTGATACGACGGGGAAGGATTTTTCCTCTCTCGGATACGTATCTCTTCAGCTTGTTTACATCCTTATAGTCAATTACGCCATTCTTGTCGCCGCAGAATACGCAGACTTTCTTTCTTCTGCGCATACCGCCCGGTCTTCTCATCTTAGCGCCCTCTGGTCTTTCAGTCTTATTAAATGCCATTGGTGTTGTCCTCCTTTATTATTCACCGTGAAGAATCCCGGTCTAGTTGAATGGAAGTCCTTCGTCCTCAACTCCGTCCGGAATATTCATAAACCCATCACCAATCGCGCTGGCAGGAGCCGGTCTCTGAGAAGGCGCAGACTGTCCGTAACCGGACTGTCCATATCAGCCCATATCAGAAGCCGCACCCTTACTGTCCGCGAACTCCTGGTCATCTAAGATGACCTCGGTGGTGTATACCTTTTGACCGTCCTTATTTACATAGCTTCCTGTCTGGATACGTCCGGATACAAGAACACGCATGCCCTGGCGGAAATACCGCTCTGCAAACTCGCCTGCGCGGTCAAATGCCACACAGTTGATAAAATCTGCAGTCTGCTCGGGTTTCCATCCTGATTTCTGCGGCCTCTTCTGTCCACTGCGAGTGTATCTGGCAATCGCCATAGAACGCTCTCCCTGGGAATATCTTACTTCCGGATCTCTTGTCAATCTGCCCATTAAGATAACTCTGTTCATACGGTCACACTTCCTTTTCAATTCCGCTTAAGCGGTCTGGGTATCTCTTATGCCTCAGCCTTAACGCATAAGTATCTGATCACTGGTTCCATAATACGAACGTGAGCTTCTACTTCGTTCGGGCATACAGAATCAGACTCGAACTGGATGAAGTAGTAGTAAGCCTCATGCATCTTCTGGATCTCGTATGCAAGTCTCTTCTTACCCCACTCATCTACGTTAGTTACAGTACCGCCGAAACGGGTGATGTAACCCTTTACCTTCTCGAGTGCTGCTGCGCGCTCTTCGTCTTCAAGCTTCACATTCAGAACAACGGTTAATTCGTACTTGTTCATCTTGCTTTACCTCCTTGTGGTCTCTGGCCCCTGCTTTCAGTTTCAGGAGCAAGGATTTAATATGTCACGAATAGTTATTCTACCAAAGGTTTTGCTTAAATGCAAGCCCTTTTTCGCTTTTCATGGGTTTGTGGACATTTCTCCGCCGCTCTTTTCAGGCCTCTGGTATTCTTCTCCACCATCCTCCTGGCCACCATGATCTGATGGCCGCAGCCAGTGCATTTTAAGCGGAAATCCGCCCCCACCCGCAGGATCTCCCATTCGCTGCTGCCGCAGGGATGAGGCTTTTTAAGCTTCACAATGTCTCCCACCTGGTAATCTGGTTTTTCAGTCATAATCCGCTCTCCTTTTTCATTCCTCTGCCCTTGTCCCTATTCTGCCTGCTCTTAGGAATCTGCCAGAATACGGTCAATGGCCTCCTGTTCCTCTTTTGTAAATACTGATCCGTCCAGAGCCTTTATATTGTCCTCCAGCTGGGCGACGCTGCTGGCGCCGATGAGAACGCTGGTCACTTCCTTTCTGCGAAGGATCCAGGAAAGAGCCATCTGAGCCAGACTCTGACCACGCTTTTCTGCCATCTCATTTAACGCGCGGATTTTTTCCAGGCGTTCTGGCGTGAGGTAGCGCCCTCCTACTGTGGTGTTGCTGCGTGACGCTCTGGAGCCCTCAGGAATCCCCTTTAAATACCGTCCCGTCAAAGCCCCCTGAGCCAATGGGCTGTAGCAGATGCATCCTACTCCTTCCCGATCCAGAACCTCAAAAAGCCCATCTTCGCACCAACGCTCGAACATATTGTAGCGGGGCTGATGAAGCAGACACGGGGTCTTATTTTCCTTTAAAATGGCAATGGCCCGCTCTGCTTCCTCTGCCTCATAATTGGAAATTCCCACATAAAGGGCCTTTCCCTGGCGCACCATATCGGAAAGAGCGCCCATGGTTTCCTCTAAAGGAGTATCCGGATCCGGACGGTGATGGTAAAATACGTCCACATAGTCAAGGCCCATGCGCTTCAAGCTGGCGTCCAGACTGGACATCAGGTATTTGCGGGAGCCCCAGTTACCGTAAGGACCGGGCCAGCAGTCATAACCGGCCTTGGTGGAAATAAACAGCTGGTCTCTGTAGGAAGCCAGATCGGATGCCAGAACGGCTCCAAAATTTTCCTCCGCCTTTCCTCTGGCCGGAGCGCCATAATTATTTGCAAGGTCAAAATGAGTAATCCCAAGATCAAAGGCCCGAAGAAGGATCTCTCTCTGCTCCTCCAGAGGCTTTTCCAGTCCAAAATTCTGCCACAGCCCCAGAGAAATCTCCGGAAGCAGTACGCCGCTTCTTCCGCTGCGTCTGTATTTCATATGGTCATATCTGTTTTCTGCTGCCTGATACATAATTATTTCCTCCTCTATCTGATACCGGCCACGGCTCCTAAGACCTGGCCGATACTATCGTTAATGATCAAATCTGCCTGGGAATCTCTGGGAGTGGCAGAACGGTTGATAAGCACAAGTTTCTTTCCTCTATAATAGTCAATCAGGCCGGCAGCCGGATAGACTGCCAGAGACGTACCGCCCACGATCAGCAGATCTGCTTTGAAATGTGCTCGATAGAGCGGCGCAGAACCGTATCATCCAGTCCCTCTTCATACAGAACCACATCCGGTTTGACTGTGCCGCCGCAGGTGCATCTGGGAACACCTTCACTGTTCGTTATATAATCCAGATCATAAAACTGTCCGCAGCGGGTGCAGTAATTTCGGTGTACGGAGCCATGCAGCTCCAGCACCTCCCTGCTTCCTGCCATCTGATGAAGCCCGTCAATATTCTGGGTAATAACAACCTTTACCTTCCCCTCCTGCTCCAGCTTTGCAAGCGCTCTGTGGGCGTCATTGGGTACAGCCTCTTTATAAATCATCCTGTCTTTATAAAAACGGTAGAACTCCTCCGTATTCTTCATATAAAAGCTGTGGCTGATGATTGTTTCCGGAGGGTACTTATACTTCTGACGATACAGCCCGTCCTCGCTCCGAAAGTCCGGAATTTTGCTCTCCGTAGAAACACCAGCACCTCCAAAGAAGACTATATATTGGCTTTCCTGAATCCACTCCTTTAACTGCTGCCATTTTTCATCCATGAGTTTTTCCTCCTTTGCCGGATTTTGAACCTATTATAGCACGGGTTTCGTTTAGATTCACTATGAAAAACAAAATTGCTCCCATCCGTTTACTTATGCTCCCTCCGATGATATGATAAAAGAAATTAAACATTCAATCCTGGAGATAACATACATGAGCCAAATCAGAAGAATTACTACAATCAAACAGCAGGTATATGAGATATTAAGAGATGATATCTGCAGCGGCGTCTATGCGCCGGGACAGCAGATCCAGGAAACAGAGCTGTCAAAAAAACTGGAGATTTCCGCAGCCCCATCCGTGAAGCCCTGCGCCAGCTGGTATCCGAAGGACTTGCCGTAGAATATCCCAACCGGGGCGTATTTGTAAAAACCTACACTCCAAAGGATATTGAAGATGTGTTCGATTTGCGGATCCTGCTGGAAAGCTATGCCATTATGCGTTCCGGAAACTGTCTGACCTTAGAAAAACACCATGAATTAAACGACTGCATGGAACGCTTAAAAACCTATCACAGCCAGGACGATATACAGCGTTATGTGGAAGAGGACACTCTGCTTCACCAGCTTTTGATCCAGCTCAGCGGAAATAATCTGGTAATCAGTACCTATGAACGCGTCTACGCCATGGTTCAGCGGTTCCGCATCTATTCCTTAAAAAGCCGGAAGCGTTTTGACGATTCCCTGACCGAGCATATACAGATTATCCAAAATGTACTAGCCGGAAATGTCAAAGAGGCAGACCGGATCAATCGGGAACACCTGCTTCTTGCAAAGGATACCATTATCGTATATCTGGACCAGATGCATCAGGATTGATGTATTTCCATACAAAGACAGCCGGCGCCCGCAAAAGAGCCATCTCCCAAATTAGAAGAGACAGCTCTTTTTTCATATCATATCACAGTCCTGCATTCTTCCCATCAATGGATAAAGATAGACAGGATGCAGAAAATAGCTGAACCAAATGCCGGAACCAGAATAGATCCAATCGTCCATGTCTTTAAGCTGGTCTTGATATCCATACCGGAGAAATTGGTTACAACGTGGAAATAGGAATCGTTTAAGTAGCTTGGGCACATGGTTGTCAGACAGAGTGACAGTGCTGCAAGATACGGATTGATATTCAGTGTGCTGATCATCGGGGCAATAATCGCGGAGCCTGTAATCATAGCTGTAGTTCCGGAGCCCTGCGAAACGCATGATGACACCAATGATGATCGGTACTAAAATACCTGGAACTCCCGCAGCAACGATTGCGTCTGCCATCATCTTTGCTGCGCCTGTCGCATTGATAACTGCGCCAAGGGCACCGCCTGCTGCTGTGATGAATACGATAGGACCTGCATCACGACAGGCTTCCTGCATCAGATCCACACAGGTCTTGCGGTCATATTCCGCACACAGAAGGAATGCGCCCATGCAGAGGGAAATAAACAGCGCCATAACCGGCTGTCCGAGGAATTTCACACACTCTGCAAATGCAGTTCCCTGAAGCGCTCCAATCTGTCCTACCAGAGTGTTGGCAAAGATCAGAACAATGGGTACTAATAAGGTGGCAAAGGATAAAAATGCACTGGGAAGCTTCTCAGCAGCCAGCAGATCTGCAAAATCCTCTGTAGCAAGATCTTCATTGCGGCTCTGTTTTTCCTGAATGCGGTCAAGAACCTTTAACTGGCCCTCACTGTACTTGGAACGGTCGATCTCATAAGGCACAACCAGATCCGGGTATTTCTTTCCAAAATAACGGAAAAGAAATACAGAAAAGATAAACAGGGGAACAGAAATCAGGATACCAAAAATGATATACATTCCCAGATCCAGATTATAACCATTTTCCTGAAAGGTTCCTACAACTGCCAGAGGACCCGGTGTAGGCGGAACCATAAAGTGGGTAATGTAAAGTCCCATACCAAGAATGCCGCCCAGCCAAACCATGGATTTCTTAGTAAGGCGTGAAAACTCTTTTGCCAGAGAGGACAGGATAACGAAACCGGAATCGCAGAATACGGGAATGGAAACTACGAAGCCTGTAAGTCCAAGAACCACATCGCAGTTCTTTACACCGACCATTTTAAGGATTGTCAGAGCCATACGCTTGGCAGCGCCGCTCTTCTCCAGGAAAATTCCCATGATACAGCCAAAGCCGATTACAACGCCGATACTTGCCATAGTGTTTCCAAAGCCCTTGGTAACGGTGCTTACACATTCGGTCAGGGTCGCAACTGTGGCTCCCTCCGGACCAAATGGCATTGCAAGAACCGCAATCAGGATTGCCGAGATGATCAGTGACGGAAATGCATGCATTTTTGTAAAAATGATCAGTACCATCATAACGACAATACCGATTGCCATAGCTAATACAGGATTCAGCATAAATAATTACCCCCTTACATGATTAAACCCCAAATATCAGATTACAGGACCCAGGCAGAAAATATCCATGGATCCGTAATAGCCCAGTGCCTCGTTCTTTGTCATTTTTCCTGAAAGAACATCCAGCATCAGACGGAAGGCCTCTTCTCCTACCTCCTCGATCGTCTTTTCTCCCTGAATGATCCGTCCTGCATTCAGATCCATGTCGTGCTGCATCCGCTCATATGTATGAGGATTGCCGCAGATCTTGATTACAGGCATGGACGGAAAGCCCTGAGGCGCTCCTCTTCCAGTGGAGAACATCATAAACTGCGCTCCCGTGGCCGCCATTCCGGTCAGAATCTCCGGTTCCCGTCCCGGAGCATCCTTGATCCACAGCCCCTTCTGTCCGTCTACCCGGTCACAATATTCTAAAACTCCCTGGATCGGCCGATGGCCGGATTTTACGATCGCTCCCAGGCTCTTTTCCTCAATACTGGAAAGTCCTCCTGCAATATTGCCCGGTGTAGGCTGACCGCCTCTCATATCCTCTCCTACGGATTTAGCCCGTTTCTCCATCCGATCTACGATTTCATAGATTTTCTGGCCTATGGGGCCGTTTTCTCCGCCTACTGCCCGTTTAGCAAGAATGTGCTCGCCGCCTAAGAATTCTGTGGTTTCCCCAAATACCACAGTTGCTCCCAGGTCTACCAGCTTATCTGCCACATAACCGATCACGCAGTTGGAAGCCATACCGGAGGTAGTATCGGAAGCACCGCATTTAATTGCCATGACTACCTCAGAAATATCAACCGTTTCCCTCTGCAGTCCGGAAATCTCCTGAACCAGTCTCTGAGCCGCATCAATTCCGGCCTGGATTGCCCTGGAGGTTCCTCCCAGCTCCTGGATCCGGATAATCTCTACCGGTTTTCCGGCTGCCCGTATTTCTTCCACCATCCGCTCGTGGTCTGTTCCCTCACAGCCCAGGCTGACGATCAGCGCCGCTCCCACATTGGGGCTCTGTCCCAGATTGGAAAGGGTGTCCGTCACTCTCTTTAAGTCAATGGGAAGCTGGCAGCAGCCCTGATGATGAAAATATCCGATGGTTCCCTGCACCTGACGGCAGATTGCCTGGCCTACGTCATTAGCACAGATAACGCTGGGGATCACAGCTACCAGATTGCGGGCGCCAACCTTTCCATTGGCTCTCCGATATCCCTGAAATGTATATTCGCTCATTGCTCCACCTCCTCCAGATCGCCTCTGCCTCTTAATGCATCCAGGTTATGCATGGACATAATCACCCTTTTTGATATCCGTGCTCGCCGCTCCAATGGATTCTCCATATTTCATAATATGAGCTCCCTTCGGAATGTCCGTCACTGCGATCTTGTGACCGTAGGGAACATCCCCATGGACGCAGATTTCTTCCTTCTGCCCCTTTTTATCCCGGACCTCTACCACCGTGCCGTCTGTGATATCATCGGCAAAAATGGTAGCTACATTGTCCAGATCGTCTACCTTTAACGCCAGCTTAAGCTCCATCTTAGTCCTCCTGTTCCTTTACTGCCAGCACTGCCACGCCATCGGGAATAACAATCACCCTTGCGTCCCGTCCCATCATCTCATAGGCCATTTCAAGAGCCTCATCCGGCGAAGAGGCCGGGATCATATTGGCTTTGCGTACCATCTCATGATCCAGATAGGTGGTCACAAGAATCACCTTATGCTTCTTTAAGATCCTGGAATAGATCTGTGCACACCACTGCTCCGGGATCGTCTCTCTGGGAGGAATCTTTGACAGATAAGCATCAATTTCATCCACCGTTCCCTGAACGATCAACTTTTCAAAATGAGTGCCGCCCATACCGTCAAAGCAGGAGGCACACATGATGATAACTCCGCCGTCTTTACAGCAGGCCTCTGCTGTGGCCACTGCCTTGGGACTCTGATACAGGTTCTGATCCAGAGGATAACCGCCGTTTGAGGTGATAACGATATCTCCGTCATGCCCGGACACTGAGCCAGACCGCGGACAAACTTCACGCCTTTTTCATGAGCCTTTTCCAGATCTCCTGCAAAGGCTGCAATTACCTTTTTCTCCCCATTTAATGCTACATTTAAGATAAACTGAACATTCACTGCTCTGGCCGCATACACCATATCCTCATGGATGGGATTGTGCTCCAAAACGCCTGTAGCAGCATAGGGACTGGAAATGGCCTTGTAGGAATGGTTTTCATTTACGGTTGCCGCATTGCAGATACCAGGCAGGATACTCTTTCGTCCTCCTGAAAAGCCGGCAAAGAAATGCGGCTCAATAAATCCTTCCGTAATCAGCAGATCGCAGTCTAAGGCCAGTTTGTTTACCCACAGCTCCGCTCCGGAGGGAAGACCGGTCACATAGGCAAAATCATCCGGCTCAAATGCCTTATTTACCGCAATCTTCTCATGGTCTACGATCGGATCGCCAAACATCCTGCGCTGCTCTGCCTCTGTGGTAGGACGGTGAAGGCCGGTAGCGATCAGAATCGTAATATCTGCGTCCGGATTTCCTTTGCGGATCTCCGCCAGAAGCAAAGGCAGAGTCAGTTTACTTGGTACGGCCCTGGTGTGGTCTGAGGTAACAAGCACGATCCGGTTCTTTCCCTTTGCCAGTTCACTGAGCCTGGGTGTTCCGATGGGATGCTCCAGCGCCTCCTTTACCAGCTCCTCCTCACTCTTTCCTGCCTCGTATTCATCTGTGCGGGCCGTGATCACCGCCTCCAGATTTTTTTCATCCACATGGAGATCTAGACTGGAAGTGTAATATGGAATCTTAATAGTCTTCAAACTTCATCACCTTCCCTGAATTTTAATCCGTCTTTTTAAATTGTCGACTGTCTACTTTTTCATTCTATTACATTTGCAGCTTAATGTCAATATTTTCCAATATTTTATTTTATTTTCAACTTTTTTTGATATTTTTACACATATGACTGTCATAAAAAACAGACCCTCCATAGAATTACTTTTCCATGAACAGTCTGTTTCCTTTTTTATCCCCTTGCCACCTCTTTTACCAGAAGAAGCCTCTGCCCGGCCTTAATCTCCTCGTCCGCCAGTTCATTGGCTGATATGATGTGGCTGATGGTCGTATGGAATTTTTAGCGATCATCCAGAGACTGTCACCGGGCTGAACAATGTATCCCGCAATTCCCGGCAGCTCCTGAAGCTTCTTTAAATCCAGAGGGCCGGAAGAGATACCTGTGATCACCTGTTCCTTTACAGGCTGCAGAACCAGGAAGTCCAGCACTGCCACAGCCTTAATTTCCACCATATCTCCTCCCATCATCACGGCTGTGAGCTGTTCCAGCCCCGCATCCAGCTGGTATACGCTGTCTTCCCGGATCCCTCTGGCCTCTGCCGTACATTTAAAGGGAATCTGCTCTACTGCCGGCTGAACCGGAGCCTGGTCATCACTGGTAAGATAAAGAAGTGTCACCTCCAAAACACCCTCTATCTTTAAGCAGTCCTCTCCCGGTTCTACCTCATCCAGTTTTATGGTTCCGCTGTGATGACATATCTGTAAAATCCGCTCTCCCTGGGGAAGCTTCACTTTTCTCCGATTCTGGAACGGCATACATTTCGTGTAAGGATCCGGTCAAACACCGTTTCCCTACGCTCCGGTGTCAATTCCCGACTGTTGGAATATACATCGCTTAAAAGCTCTGTTTCCAGTTCCTCATACAGACGGATATCCAGCTCAAGAACCCCGTCAATCTCCAGTTCCCGCATCTCTCCGTCATAATCCGGTTTTGCCTCGATCTCCCGATGGGAAAGCCGGACCGTAATCATGGGGATCTGATCCTCCTTTACTCCCTCTGCCTCCATTTCTCCTGAAAACGGGATCGTTTCCTCCAGCCACTGCACAGGCATTGTATCATCCTCCGCCTCATAGATCACAAATACCGTGAGCTCCCCTTCCAGATGCAGAGTGCCGTCAAGAGGCTTTACCGATACAGCCCGCAGCTTCATTTCTTTCCATAAAAGGCGGCCGATCCCCGGCTTTCCGCCTGTAAGCCCTACTGCCTCCCGAATCCGATAGGTATCCTTTCTGCATACTGCCATAGATGCGGCCATCCTCCGGCGCTTTAGGGTTTCAACCGGCATTTCCCCATGATTCTCCGCAGCCCCTGTATAGGCCTCTGTATCCGTCCCCCCCTGCTTTACATCCACGGCAGCTTCTGTATCTTTTGATGCCTCAATCCGCACCTGAAGGGTAACGATCGCCTGAACTCCCAGTTTTCGGGAATGGATCATATTGGTATTCAGGTCATCCAGCGTCCAGGACAGACTCACTGTATCCTTATCCTCTAACTGGGGAACATTGATCATCTCCTCAAAAGGAATGCTGCCTCCCAGCGTCTGCAGTCCGCCCCCCTCCCTGCGGTACAGAACCTGAAATTCCAGACGTCCCTTTACATTTACCTTATCCCCCATAGGCTTTACCTGCTCCGCCTGGATCTCTCCATTATCCAGCATAACCTGCTCCATATCGTCCATGGTGTCAGGCACAATAAAATCATCATCCAGGGTGATCTGAGTAGCCACATTTCCTTTCCACTGGTTCATATGTATCTGTTTCTTTATAAGCTCCATAAAAACACCTGCCATCCCTCATAGTCTCTTATAAAAAGAATCTATGCAAATGGCAGGTTAAATATAACTCTCAATAGGTTTCCAAAAAATGGTGCCGCACACCCTTCTGGACATAGCCCAAACAAGCGTCCAGATTGATATTTTCCACACTTTTCATGATATTCGCATCAATAAAGGGGCTGTTTTTCCTAAGCCTTGCGATCAGCTCCTTCATCTCCTGGCGCTTGGAAGTATGGACAATATCACCGCCGTTCACCGCTTCCCCGGCAGCTGCCCGTTCTTTTGCGATCTGCTCCGTAAACTGGCAGGCACATTGGAATGAAGGTGGTTGCTGTCCCTCCAGGCCAAAATATCCTCTTCCTTTACAAAGTACAAAGGCCGTATGAGCTCCATACCGGAAAGTTGGTGCTGTGAAGCTTTGGCATCATGGTATTGATCTGGCCGCCGTAAAGGATCCCCATAAGAATGGTTTCGATCACATCATCAAAATGGTGTCCCAGTGCAATCTTATTGCAGCCCAGCTCCTTTGCATGGGAATAGAGGTAACCCCTCCGCATTCTGGCGCAGAGGTAACAGGGGGACTGATCCACATCCACCACAATATCAAAAATATCCGAGTCAAAGATCCGCACAGGGATATTCATAAGAGCTGCATTTTCCTCAATGAGCTTCCTGTTTTCCGGCTGATATCCCGGATCCATCACAATAAATTCCAGTTCAAACTTCGTATCGCTCTGGCGCTTTAACTGCTGCAGGCACGGCAAGCAGCATGGAGTCCTTTCCTCCGGAAATGCACGGCCACTCTGTCTCCGTCCTGAATCATCTCATATTCCTGAAGCCCCTTTACAAAGGGCCTCCAGATGGTTTTTCTGTATTCTTTTATAATGCTCCGTTCTATATTAACGTAAGGGGCTTCCTGCTTCATCCCTGTGTGCTTTCTCCTTCTGTTTTCTCATTTCCGGATACGGATTTCTCTGAAAGAAGCTTTACCGTTTCCTTCAGCTGCGTGATCTCCTGAGTCATCATCCGGATCTGGTTCTTCATCTGCTCGTATTCCTCTAACGTCATAGTTTCCCGCTTTTTCGGCAGGGTAACGCCGTCCTTTATGGGACGGGCCGGAATTCCACAGCTGTTACATTGTCCTCCAAGGGCTTTAAAAGCACCGCATTGGCGGCAATAGAACAGTTGTCTCCCACCTCAAAGGCGCCTAAAATCTTAGCTCCTGCACCTACCATAACGTTATTTCCAAGAGTTGGATGACGTTTGCCCTTTTTAGTTCCCACGCCGCCCAGCGTGACTCCCTGGTAGATGGTGCAGTTATCTCCCACCACCGCCGTCTCTCCGATGACCACACCGCTTCCGTGGTCGATCAGAATCCCGCGTCCCAGCGTAGCGCCCGGATGGATCTCGATCAGCGTAAAGAAACGGGCTATCTGTGAAATAAGCCTGGCAATAAAACATTTTATGCTGGTAAAACCAGTGGGCAAACCGATGCCAGATCAAAGCATGGATGCCCTGATACAGCAAAAGAACCTCAAGCGCACTGCGGGCCGCCGGATCCCGCTCCTGCACTGCCTTTATATCCAGCCAAATATCCTTTAAGATCATTTCTGCTACCAACCTTTCCAAAATGCATCCATTTTGATTCATAACGCATTTTGATGTAGTATAGCATATGATCCCGGCGAAAAAAAGGATTTTCTTGCGTTTCCGCACGTTACAGTGCACGCTGGCATCTGGAGTTCAGGACGACTTTGAAGGCCATTAGAAAACCGGAGTCCTGAACACAGACGCCAGAATGCAGTGCAGCGTGCGGAAACCCGCCTTTTCTTTCTACTACTTAAAAATAACCGGCTCCTCTAAAAGCTCTGTCCGCAGTACAATGTAGGGGAAGGACTGCTCCGTGCCCGGATCTTCCCCCTTTTCCGGCCCCATCAGCTCCGTCGCCAGAACAATGGAATTTTCCGTCAGATAAAGTTCTCTTATGCTGATACTGTACCCCTGTCGGCTGAGCCCCATATCCACTGCTATGTACAGGTTCTTATCGTCCGTATAGGTCAGCAAATGGCTGGGACACTTTCTCTGAAATCAGCTTTGAAAGCTCTTGGGGCAGTTCCTCTGAGGGGCAGTCTGAAATTCCAGATCCCGCACCTTATCCCTGTTTTCCTTTGAAACGGAACAGCCTGCAAGCCCTGCGGCAAGAGAAAAATCACTCCCATTATCAAAGGATCCTTAAAACTCGTTTCATAGCTGCAAAACCTCCGGAATATACCATCTGTTATCAGTATATTCC